>ERZ773209.60-NODE-60-length-81087-cov-51.094864_pt1 | contig 81087 bp, 71 predicted proteins | sample MGYA00511109_ERZ773209 | MGnify/ENA primary metagenome ERZ773209 (study PRJEB29015, sample SAMEA2737786) | human gut metagenome | biome: human gut; feature: human-associated habitat; material: faeces | place: China | collected 2012 ...
GCACGACTATTCTGAGGGCAAATACTCATGGAAAGCCATCGCACAAGGCATAACTGATATTTATGCAAAGAAACTGTCTGTCTCTAACAAGTGAAATAATTAACAATGAATAAAAGAACAAGCAAATGAAGAAAGTCTCAATAATAATTGTAACCTACAACTCAGAGAAGGACATATACGAGTGCATTAATTCAATCATAGAAAATTCCGACATTCCACTGACGGAAATAGAACTGGTTGTTGTAGACAACAATAGCACTGATTGCGACACAATGTTTAATAAACTTAAGACATTGTGGGGAGAAGATATTGTACTGATAAAGAACAGCAGTAATGGTGGATACGGTCAGGGCAACAACGTGGGTATAAGACAATGTTCAGCACCAGTAGTGCTTATCATGAATCCAGACGTGAGACTTGTGTGCCCAATATTCAGAAAAGCAATAAACCTCTTTTCTAAGAACAAAAACATGTGCATACTCGGCATGAAACAGTGGCTCACGCTTGAAGAACCTAGCAACAATTCATTTACATGCACCTATAGAATGAACGGCTATCTCTCAACCATACTCTCTGCCTTGTGTACACGTCTTGATTTCTACATAGCAAAATATATGCATTTTTCAGGATCGTGTTTCTTTATAAACAAGGCCATGTTTGAAGCGGTCGGCCTTTTCGATGAAAGCGTGTTCCTCTATGGCGAGGAAGATGACATTCATTATCGTCTGATGCATCGTTTCAAAGATTGTAAGATGAAATATGACAAGAGTCTAAGATATCTGCACCTCACTAAAGAACGTCAACCAGACATAAAATATGAAAAGACGCTTATTGATGTGGCAGTAATTCAAAATCAAAAGAAAGGTTACAATGAGGATAAAACTCTTAAAAATCGTCTGCGCTGCATCAACTTACTGATTTTAAGAGAACGTCTGCGCATTATGCTTGGCAAAAATAACAGAACACTCCTGAACATGCTTGAAGAACTAAAGTTATATATAAAGGAGAAACAAAAGAACTATAAATAAGCAGACTTTTTGCTATTTCCTTAAACAATCAAAGATAATAAATAAAGTTTATTCAACTAACAACAAGAGAAACTTATGAAAGACAAATTGGAGATTTTATTGTCATGTATGCATCAGACAGACGATATAATTAAACGGTCGAACATAAAATGCAATGCCACGATTGTAAATCAATGCGACAAAGACGATAAACGAGTTATTTCCGTTGATGGCAAAGACAATACATGTAAGATCAAGTGGATTGACTCAACCAAACGGGGATTATCAAGAAGTAGAAACATGGCATTGAATGCAGCTTCATGCGACTATTGTCTTATCTCTGACGACGATGAGATATTTGTGGATGATGTAGACAAGATTGTAGAGAATACTTTTAGAGAAAATCCTAAAAGTGACATCTTGATTTTTAAGCTTTACAACTGGAATACAAAATGTCCTTCACATACAAAAAATGTGGGATACATTCAAGCTATGCGCACGGCTAGCTATCAGATAGCCTTTAGGCGTGCAAAAATAATAGAGAGCAATATTTCCTTTGATGAGGAAATGGGGTCTGGTACTGGTCATGGAGCAGGAGAAGAGTGTAAGTTCTTGTTCACCTGTCTTCGCAAAGGTTTACGCATTACTTTTGTACCAAAAACGATAGCCACACTACTGGCTGGATCCGAATCGCAATGGTTCTCTGGATATGACAATAAATATTTCTTTTGGCACGGATGGGCTATAAAGCGCATCCTTGGCACACCACTGGCAATGGCTTATGCTTTATATACTGCTGTGAAAAAGTATCGCGTTTACAATGAGAACTTGTCTGCCATATCAGCGACAAAACAAATGTTTAAAGGTATATTCTATAAAAATAACAAATAAATTGTTTTAATAAAAGCCAATTCATAATAACTGAGCCCACTTTAAAAAGGGGCATATTTTGAATCCAGCATGACCAGTGTGGTCATTCTGAGTGAAACATAGCAATTACCAATTCTGGCAAGATTGCTCTGAAGCGTATCAGAGTCAGAGCGGTAAACTGTCTTGGAGGAATCCTCTTTCATGTATTCCTTTGCCCGTTCTTCCTGCTCTGGGGAGAGATGGGTAAGCGTGCATGTCTTGAGGAACTTGACCAGAGTTGTATGTATCAGTTCATAGCGAGACTGGCGAGCGATATTGCTGCCGAAAGCTTACTGTCCATACGGACGCACTTGCCTGATATCTTGAGAAAACGTACCTGATTGCCGGCAAGCTGCTCAAAGCAGAGCTGCATCAGGTCTATGTAATAATCCACATAAAAGCAATAAAAACAGCTTCATATAGTTAGCTTTCATATTTTTTTATACAAAGGTAACATAAAAAAAACAAAAAAGCACATTTTATGTTTTTTTTGAACCAAAAATAACATTTAATAATATTTTTATAGTACCTTTGCAACTAAAAGAATAAAAATGGCAAACAATATCGTTTCTGTAATTATGCCTACATATAATACTGGCAAATTACTATTTGGTAGCATCAATAGCGTACTGAACCAAACATATTCTAATATAGAATTGCTCATTGTAGATGATTGCTCATCAGACGAGGAAACAAAAAGAATTCTAAACGATTTTTCTCAGAAAGATTGTCGAGTCAATGTTACCTATCTGAAAAGTAATCATGGTCCAAGTTATGCCCGTAACATTGCTATTGAAAAAGCCACAGGGCGATATATTGCCTTTTGTGACAGTGATGACAGATGGCATCCCGCAAAAATTGAAAAACAAATTGATTTAATGGAGAAAAAGAATTGCGCACTATGCTGCAGTGCCTACTGTATCTGTGATATTAACAACAATATAGTTGGCATAAACATCCCTCCTAAGCACATTACATTAAATCAAATGAAATATGATAATAAGATTGGCTGTACTACTGCGATATATGATATTAAAAGATTAGGTAAGAAATACTTCATGCCAAAACTATACAAAAGTGAAGATTGGGCTTTATTCCTACAAATAATAAAAGCATGTAAGGATTGCTATGCCTATACAGAGGAACCACTTGCCTACTATTATCTGAGAAGCGAATCCTTATCGAGCAATAAACTTTCAATGATTAAATATAACTTAGCAGTATATCAGGAAATATTAGATTATAATCCAATAAAAGCCTATACTACATTCTTATTAGGTTTCATACCATCATATTTCAAAAAAATCATAAGAAGAAAGATTGACAGCTATAAATATCTTAAGAAACATAGTAGTTTTACAAAAAAAATAGATTTGTAATAATATATACACTTCATTTACATTACTTTATAAGGTGATTCTTAAGAGCTGAAAGACAACATGATATAATCAGCAAAAGCATAAGTAAGCAACTTAGCATTTAAACACTGGTTTTCGAAAGACAGCCTATAGGCTTTCGAAGGACAGCTGGCTGTCGGCTAATCAGACAGTGTGCTGTTCTTGTGTACGGCTTTTGCTATTGATAATACAATGCTGTGCTATTCCACTACCAGCCATTCTTTCAGTCCCCTACTCTCCTTAGAAAATTCAAGAGCGATACTAATGATTTTCTTTTCACTTGCTGCATAAATATCAGCATAATGACGCGACTTCATCTGATTAACAGCTGCATTAATACCGCCATTATCATCCATTTTTAATTCCATGACATAGACATAGAAATCATTCTCGGCTATCAAATCTATTCTGCCTGATGCCATTTCAATTTCCTCCTTAGCATCAAAGCCGCACAAGTAAAATATATTCTTTAAGATAAATCGGAAATGCTCCTCATAAACAAATTGTTCTCTCTTTTGAATACTATAAGGAGTACCTGCAACCAAACCTTTAAGACAAAGCATGGCTTCATCTACATTTCCAATACACAAGTTCAATTTTAACTTTTGAATGAGAGTATTTACTTCTGAAGAAGATTTATTTGTCATCATGGGTAAAACCATTTCAAACATGGCTTTCTTTACTTCCTTATTAGGATAACCTAAGATATAATAATCTCCTCTTACAGCCTTGATGGTAAGATAGCCAGATTGATAGAGAAAGAGTTTCGGCTCTTCCATATTGACATCACTCATCTCCAGATAGTCAGCATCTATGAGACAACCATCGAGTGAGGGTATTTCATCCACATATTTCTTGGAAAGATTATTAAGAATTTCATTGGAGCCAGTTGCTATCCAGTAAGAATTTAGCTGTGAGCGACTAAGCGCATTCAACACGCTAAAGGGGTTATAGACATTTTGTAATTTTCGTGAAAAGTGATAGCCATCATAAGTGGCTTTAAGTTCTGAAAGTACTTGCGATACCTCCATGTCATAGCGTGAGGCCAACTTAGAAATTTCCTCAGAATAATACTGAACCAATTCATCATGTGTCAATCCACAAATCGCAGAATATTGTTGATCAAAGCTTACATTTGTCAGAGTATTGAGCATACTAAACAGGCTAATCTGAGTAAACTTTGTGATGCCTGTGATAAAAACGCATTTGATGCAATAACCATAATCTTTTAGCCCAGTAAAGAAATTGCGATAGATTTCCCTACATTCATCATGCTGATTAGTTTCATAAGTATGCTGCAAAGGCACATCATACTCATCAACAATAACGGCTATCTTTACCCCAAACTGCTCGTAAGCTCTCTGAATAATGCCATTAAGGCGTTTTCCCAACGAACGCTCATCAGGATTCTTTCCATAAATCTTCTCGTAGGAAGACAATACATTATGCAAGTATTCCCTAAGTTCCTGGGCAGAAGAACCACCCAAACTCATACTTAAATAAATGACGGGACGTTTAACCCAATCATCCTCAACCTGCATAATTTTCAACCCTTCAAAGAGCTCTTTTCTTCCTTCAAAATAGCACTTTAGGGTAGAACATAACAGGGATTTACCAAAACGACGGGGACGGCTTAAAAAATTGTACTTGTCACCATTAGCCAGTTGCCATACAATATCTGTCTTATCTACATAGAGATAATCACCCCTACGCATCTCTTCAAAGTCCTGTATGCCCAAAGGCAATTTCCTATTTTGCTTCATCGTTTTGATTCTTTTGTTTTATCCCCGCGTGATCATTATTTATATATAGTCCACAAAAATACACATTTTTTCAATACCATCCAAATATTTTTAATGAAAACATCAGAAATTAATCGTTCGCTTATGCGCATCTTTTCGCACCATGGCAGAACTAAAGTATGATGAACCATGCTCGTTGGACCAACAAAGTGGAAACATTTTATACATACTTACAACAAAAAAAATCATTTTTTTGATTACTATGCAATAATTGTTAAAGTTAGGGGTTATATATATAAAGAAAAGTAAATACACACAATCCAAAACGGAATAACAAAGAAATAGAACAACAATGATACACTATATCCTCCCTGTCATAGGTGCCTTTGCGATGAGCACAATCTGTGGATTTATTTTTATCCCAGTACTGCAAAACATAAATGGAGCCAAAAAACTTTAAGAAAGATACAATAAAAAGAAAACTATGCCGTTTTGATAATAAATAATAAAGAAACAGAAACTATGTTTTCAAACGCTATTAACATAATTAAAAACTCAGAAGACTTACCTGAAATACCATCTTATATCAAGATGAATAAGGATGTAGATAACCCTCGTTTTATTTCTGATGGAATGAACGAGTTTGAGCGAAATGTAAAACGAGTTGGCGATTTTCTCCTCTCTGGAATTAGCCTCGTAGCCTTTTCGCCTCTCTTTGTTATTTGCTATTTCTTAGTAAAAAGAGAAGATGGTGGCCCTGCAATCTTTAAACAAGAACGTATTGGCAGGTTTGGACGACCTTTCTATATTTATAAATTCAGGTCTATGAGAGTTGACGCAGAAAAGAATGGTCCACAACTCTTTGGTCATAAGAAAGACAATCGAATGACCAAGATAGGTCATTTCCTCCGCGATCATCATCTTGATGAATTGCCTCAGCTGTGGAATGTATTCAAAGGGGATATGTCGTTCATCGGTCCAAGACCGGAAAGGAAGTTCTATATCGACCAGATCATGGAGCACGATTCACGATACCAGTTCCTGTATCAGATTCGACCAGGCGTTACATCGTATGCCACACTGTATAATGGTTATACGGATACGATGGAGAAGATGCTGCGACGTCTGGAACTCGACCTCTACTATCTGGAGCATCGTTCTTGGTGGTTTGACGCCAAGATATTGCTGAAGACTTTCTGCAATATCGCTTTCGGAAAGAAGTTCTAAGAAAAGAAAATCAAAGGAAATAAGTTGTAACTAAAGTTTCGCAAAGTGGTTCAAGTACGGGCTGAAGGCCCAAAAGCTCTTAACCCAGGGCATCGCCCTGGTCATTATGACAATCAACAAGGGCGTGTGGGGCAAAACTTGCGAAAGTTGAGTTATGAGCCCACTTTAAAAGTCGAAAATGACTTTGACAAAAATGACTAATGACTAAATCTTGCGAAAGGGCATCAAAAATCGAAAATGACAAAAATGACTTTGACAAAAATGACCACGATACAAATAAACAGGCTCACCCCTTATGGAGTGAGCCTGATTTGTATTAGATTTTCCTGTCACGTTTCACCAGAGTTGCTTGTCACCTCTGCTGTCAAGTCGCCCTTGGTGAGGCGGAAGGTGCGACCCTGGGCAATGGCTGCAAGCATTTGGGGAAGCTGGGCAAGAGTGGCGAATGCAAAGAGAAGTCCTACGGCGGAAAGGACACTGCTGTCGATGATTCCTAATGGAGGGCTCAGGAATCCACCTACGAGAAGAAGGATGGAAAGAATGAGCGAGACATAGAATGTTTTCATCAATCTAAGTATTTATCAAAGTTTTGTAAAGAAGATTTTTGTCTTGTCAAGAATATCGACCTGTACGGTTGAAATTACCCAATACGCCCTGAAAGGGCAGAAGCTCTTAGCCCAGGGCAGCGCCCTGGGTTGTTTTGGACGCAAATCTGTCGCCCTGTAAGGGCAAAAGCTTTAAAAATCAAGGCAATACATAAAGCTTTTGCCCTTACAGGGCGCCTTGCCGATTGCCATTATACCCAGGGCGTTGCCCTGGGCTATGGGCTTCTGCCCCTTCAGGGCGTGCTGCTTGTGTCCATAACAATCCTGGGCTATGAGCTTCTGCCAACCGTACAGGTCAAAAATTATTCTCCGTCACCAGTGCCGCCGCTTTCGGTCTGAGAGCCGCCGCCACCCTGGGTATTGTCGGTGCTGCCGCCAGTCTGAGAGCCGCTGCCGCCAGTCTGAGAGCCGCCGCCTTCGGTAGTGCCGCCAGTAGATGGAGAAGCAGGCTTGCTGATGTCAACGTTGTCCTTGCCCTGCTTGATGGCCTTGATGACGGCAGCCTGTGCGTCACGGGATGCAACGAGGTTGAACTCTGCGTCGTCACGGAGTGACTTGAACTCTGCGCCTGGCTCCCAGATCACCTTCACACCAGTGATGTTCTGAGCATTGAAGGCGTTGGGGTCCTCCACACCCTTGCTGGAGAGAGATACGGAGAAGTCACCGAGGTCGCCGAGGCGGATCTTCTTGCCCTCAAGCAACTGCTCTCGCATACAGTCGACGGTGAGGTAGAGGATGGCTGCGATGTCTGCCCTGCTGTACACGCTGCCGTGGCTTGAGATGTGGCGGGCGAACTTGTCGATGTTCATCACTCCGGTGTACTGTGCGATGGCGAAGGCGTTCTGCTTCTCGGTCTTCACGAGTGCGATGTCGGCTGGCTGTGGAGTCTTGCCCTCCTTCTTTGCCTGGTTGATGCGTGACTTTGCCTGGTTGATTTCGATGAGGTTTGCGTTCACGCTGCGCTTTACGATGCTGTAATTAATCATAGTTCTGTAGGTTTTTGAATGATAGTTTAATACTTTGTCAGCTGCCCGATAGTGCCACCTTTTGGGTCTTAATAGATGACCGGCGCCTGTCGTCTATTGTGACCGCCCTTGGTCGTAATAGATGCCTCCTGCGAGGCTCCCTGAGCACTTTCATTGGTTGACGGTGCAAAGAAAATGCAAACGAGCGCAATGAAAGCTTGCTTTCAAATTGCCGAGTGCTGCTTTTCTTCTGCAAAGATACGACATTTTTCGGCTGTTTGTTCAAAAACGGGGGTAACTTGTTAAACAAAACAGGTCAAAAATGGCAAGAAACAGTGCTGTAAGTTGTTGTGTATGTGTGGAATACGCAAACTTCGATTTTTTGCGTATTACCATCAGCTTTATAAAAGCGAACAACTTATTTTTAGTCATTAGTCATTAGTCATTAAGGAATTTTGAAAATGCGATTTTTATCCAATAAAGAATATATAATAAATATATATATTTATTATATATTCTTTATTGAGTTTTTTCCATTTTTCTTAATGACTAATGACTAATGACTGATTTTACTGAAAGAGTACGCAGTAAAGTAACATTACATATTTATCATCCAAACGGCAGTGCAGAAACGGGAAAAAAATCATATTCAGAACTCCAGACTTTTCTTAAAATCTGTTCATGAAAAGGTAAGTAAAAGTCTTTAAATTAACAATATATAACAAAAAAAAGAGAAAAGTTAGCTCATATTTAACTTTTACTATGTATACTTATTGCAGTTTTCGATGAATGAATTTGTATAAATATACTAAACTACATCGTCAAGGCAGAATGTATAAATATGCATTATTGAGGAAACAGGAATTTTCGGTGCAAAGAACACAGTAAACAGATTTTACAAAACGACATCTTCTTCTCGCTTTTCACAGTCATCAATTTCACATAATGAAAGCCGTCAGCGAAAGCAAACCGTCTTGCCACATCGACATTTATTTCTTCCTTTCCGTCTCATCGACGCAGGAAACGGCGGATGGCAAACCAGAAGTAGAATGCCAAGAGGACATAACCTACATAATATAGTGTGCAGAGACTGAAGATGATATAATCCACTGCACAGACTCCGACAAGACCTCCCAGATACAGGATGGCATCGCCAAGACTAAGACGATGCTTTACCTCGTCGAGACAGGCCAATGCCAATATCAATATCGCCCAAACAGACGCCAGGAAGAATCCCAACACACGGGGTACGGCAAAGGGATTGAGAGTGGGATGAAAATAGAAATGACGCCACATCTCGGGTGCAAACAACTGGATGGTGGCATAGAAAGCCGCTGAGAGCGACACCATCAGCACCAATGCCGTAGGATATGGCGAGTCGATGTCGTTGAAATGAACGATGCGCGCATTGCTGTGGGATATCTTGCGCAGAAGATAAGCCACAGAAATCAACACGATGACGATCATGAAGATGAGCAGGTGGGTGTTGCTGAAGATGAGGATGAACTGAGAGATGGGATCGTCGGGGACGACACGGGGCAAAAGACGGGACTCGTGTGTCCAGCCAAACTCATTCTCCTCGGTGGCCAACTGTACCCATACGGAGTCTTCTGCGTCCTGGGGAATGATGCGTATGTCGGAAACGACCAGCAGGCAGTGCTTCCTGACGGCAAAGGAGTCGATGCGCAGATGGTTGACATACTCCTCTGGCTGCTGACGTATCAGCATGAGTGAGTCGGAACTGACTACAAAGTTGTATTTGTTGGTGTAATGATGCGTGGAGGAAAACGAGATGGAGTCGAGTTGCCGGTCGCTGTACTCTATCAGGGCGGCATGCTGAGCCTTGCCACCATGACGATGATAGCAACCGCTGAGCAGCAACAGCATGCCCAACAGACAACAGGTAATCCATGTATTTCGTTTTACTTTGCTCATATATCATTCTTTTTTCAACGCTCAGAATACACATTCATCTGGCATTCGTTGCAGGCAAACTGGAGGCGGAACTTCCTGCCGTCGCCCAGACGAAGGAAGAGCGGTTCCTTCCACGTGGGCTTGCGTCCTCCCCGCTTCACACAATAGCCCAACGAATAACGCAGACAGTGGCGGCACTGCATCAGCAGAACCTCCTCCTGGCGCTCTGCCCCGTTGCGCAGCTCGAAGGCATAACCTGGCTTCGCCATGCCGTGTGCCTGATAGAAAGAGCGGGCACTCTGATTGGCGATATTGTAGAGATAGCTGTACTTGGCGTATTCCGGCTGCCATGCCTTTGCGGGCGATGTCTTGTCGGCGGAAGCCTCTGTTTGTGAAGCCTCCGGGGCTGCGACGGCTCCCGACAGGGCTGACACCAAAGAACGGCGCAGGTCGGTAAGCACACTGCTGGGGATGAAATACTGGTCGGCTGCATTGCGAATCTCCACCTCACGGCACTCATAGATGGTGCCGCCCAACTTGCTGAGTTGCTTGATGATATTCTCGCGCTGCGGCTTTTTCGCCATGCTGTGCTCAAAGGCTACGGCTTCGGTAGCCATATATTCCAAGGAGGCATGCTGCTCGGTGTCACCGCTCACGAATGGGGTCTTTCCCTGCTCCTTGCAGTAATAGGCAGTGGCTGAGAAGCCGCTCACAGCGTCCTCATCGTACAAGTCGAAGACGATCTTGACAGGAATCTTCCGTTCTGCCGTTCTGCCTGCCAATATCCTGCTGAAAGCGACGTCGTTGTTGCGATAGAGCGCCACTCCGGGACGCAGATGGCGAGGCATCTCTAAGGGGAAGAGGCGGTTGCCCTCGGCACGGTTGACACGGAAGCCTTCCAGCTCGCGCTCGTCATTGATGAAACACAAGCCGTCGCCATTGGCAAAGCTCGCCACGGATGCTACATTGAAACTGTTGCCGCGCAGCTCCTTCACCTTTCCCACATACTCGCCGATGGCCTTCGGGGTGTCGAAGGAGGTGATGTCCATCTGTCTGCCACGAAGGAAATAATGGGTAAAACCACGGTTGAAAGTCTTCTTCAGGTTGGGCTCGAAAGCATAGCGGGGTCTGCCCAGCGATGGACGCTCATACTCGCCGGGGCGCTGGCGGCAGATGTCGTCGAGGCGCTGGCTGTAGGCTGCCACCACATTCTTCACGTAGTCGGCATCCTTCAACCTGCCTTCGATCTTGAACGAGCAGGCTCCGGCGTCAGCCAAGGCCTCCAGGTTGTCTATCTGGCACATATCCTTGAGGGACAGCAGATGGCGCTGATGCTCGATCTCCTGTCCGTCGGCATCGAGAAGGTCGAACTTCATGCGGCAGAACTGGGCGCACTCGCCCCTGTTGGCTGAACGGCCGAAACAGTACTCTGACGCATAGCACACGCCGGAATAGCACACACAAAGCGCACCATGGACGAACACCTCGAGCTCCATATCGGGCACAGCGGCATGAATGGCCTCTATCTCACTGACCGAGAGCTCGCGAGCCAATACTGCCCGATGAAAGCCCAACGACTGAAGCCACTTCACCTTGTCGGCAGTCCTGGTGTCGCACTGGGTGCTGGAATGCAGTAACTCTGTCCACCCGCCCTCTGTCGACAGAGGGCCCTCGCCCTGAAGGGCATAGAGCACACCCATGTCCTGCAACAGCAGGGCATCGACACCGGCTGCCTGCAACTGCTGAATCATCTGCAGGGTGCCCCTGATCTCGGAATCGTAGACTATGGTGTTGACCGTGACATGCACCTTGGCATGAAACTGATGGGCGTAGTCGCACAGCTGACGGATATCCTCGATCGAGTTACCCGCAGCCGCACGGGCACCAAACTTGGGTGCTCCGATATATACGGCATCTGCGCCATGGTCGATGGCTGCGATGCCGCACTCTAAATTTTTGGCAGGTGCCAGCAATTCCAAAGTTCTCATTCTTCGCTTTTTCGCTTCTTCGCTTTCGCGCTTACTTGATGTCATCAATATTATAAGGTGTCTCCTGGTAAACGTAATAGTTGATCCAGTTGCTGTAGAACAGGTTGGCATGCGCCCTCCAGGTCACCAAGGGCTCCTCGGTGGGATCGTCGTGATAATAATAGTTCTTGGGCAAGTCGACGTCATCACGCTTGCCCAGGTCGCGACGGTATTCCTTGTCGAGTGTGTCGGGAGCGTACTCCAAATGGCCCGTGACAAAGAACTCCCTGCCGCCACGTGCCATCACGATGCTCACACCGCTCTCGGGCGACTCGGCTATGATGTTAAGCCCCGGCACCTTCTCGATGTCCTCGCGTCGCACCTCGGTATGGCGGCTCTGCGGCATGGCGAACCAGTCGTCGAAGCCACGGAAGATAGGCAGCGAGGGGTCGAGGGATTTCTGTCGGAAGATGCCAAACATCTTCTTGCTGAGTGGATGCTTGGGTACGCCATAGAAATGGTAAAGTCCTGCCTGCGCGCCCCAGCAGATGTAGAGTGTGGAGGTGACATGTGTACGAGCCCAGTCGAAGATCTGCTGAATCTCGGGCCAGTATTCCACGTCCTCGTACTGCATGGTTTCGATGGGTGCACCCGTTACGATCATGCCATCAAACTTCTGCTTTGACAGTTCGGCAAAGTCTTTGTAGAACATCATCATGTGCTCGATGGGGGTGTTCTTGGGAGTATGGCTCTTCAGTTTCATGAAGTACACCTCTATCTGCAGTGGTGTGTTGGAGAGCAGTCTGACGAGATCGGTCTCCGTTGTTATCTTCAGCGGCATGAGGTTGAGCACTACGATACGCAGGGGGCGAATCTCCTGACTGTGCGCCCTGCTCTCGTCCATGACGAAGATGTTCTCGTGCTTCAGCAGCTCTATGGCTGGCAATTTATCTGGCAATCTTAATGGCATGATTCTATTCCTTTCTCTAATTTTGTGCAAAAATACACTTTTTCAATGAGATAATGAAAAAAGGATGCCAAAATTTCTTTCAGCATCCTTCTTTTTGTCGATTATTACCAAAGTTCCAGTCGCTCATTCTTAGGAATGAACATCTTGTCGCCCGGCTTCACACCGAAGGCCTCATACCAGGCATCGATATGTGGCAGGGCTCCGTCGACACGCCATTTGCCCAAAGCGTGTGGGTCGTTCTTGACGCGCTGACGTATCTCCTTCTCGGTGATGTTCTGTCCCCATACGCCTGCGTAGGCCAGGAAGAAGCGCTGAGCTGGAGTGAAACCGTCCTTGTTCTTGAGGGGCTTCTTGGCGGTGACATTCTTCAAAGCATTGAAGGCTACCATCAAACCGCCATGGTCGGCAAGATTCTCGCCCAGTGTGAAACGGCCGTTGCCATTCAGGTCGGGCAATACCTTGATATTGCTGAAGAAGTCGGCATACATGTCGGCACGCTGATTGAAGCCCTTGGCATCGTCGGCTGTCCACCAGTCCTGCAGATTGCCAGTAGCATCATACTGGCGGCCCTGATCGTCGAAACCGTGAGTCATCTCATGACCTATCACGACACCGATGGCGCCATAGTTGAACGCCTCGTCGGCCTTGGGGTCGAAGAAAGGATACTGCAGGATTCCGGCAGGGAAACAGATCTCGTTGGTGGTAGGATTGTAGTAGGCATTGACGGTCTGTGGAGTCATGTACCACTCGTCTCTGTCGACTGGCTTTCCGGCCTTCTCGGCAATCTCCTTGTCGTTGGCAAACTTGCGGCAAGCCAACACATTCTCGTAGTAACTCTTGGAAGGATCGATGTTGAGCAGGCTGTAGTCGGTCCACTTGTTGGGATAACCTATCTTGACATAGAACTTGTCGAGCTTCTTATGGGCTGCAGCCTTGGTTACGTCGCTCATCCAGGTCTGTGCGTCGATGCGCTCGCCCAAGCTGATCTGCAGGTTCTTGACCAGGGTCTCCATCATCTTCTTGGAACTCTCGGGGAAGAACTTCTTGCAGTAGATGCGGCCAAGCGCCTCACCCATCTGATTCTCTACCTGATTGGTGGCACGCTTCCAGAGAGGATAGTCCTCCTGACGGCCACTCATGGTCTTGCCGAAGAAGTCGAAGTTGGCCTCGCGAATCTCATCGGTCAGGTAAGCGGAAGAGCTGCGGATGACACTCCAGAGCATCAGCGCCTTCAGGACAGAGGCGTTCTCGGCTGCCGAAAGCTTGTCGTAGGCTGCAAAGAATGCTGGCTGACCTACAATGAGTTCCTGCATATACTCGCTCTTGATGCCCTCGCCATTGGCCAAGGCCTCGAGAGGTATGTTGGGATAGTTTTCACAGAACTGCTTGAGAGTCATCTTGTTGTAGTTGGCCTGTGGGTCACGAAGCTCGGTGCGGCTCTTGGAAACAAAGGCAAGACTGGTTTCGTGCAGGAAGATGGCCTGTGCATACTGGACAGCATCGGCTGCAGAGAAACCATAGAGCTGGAACATCTTGGCAAGATATGCCTTGTAAGCCTCACGGATGGCCACAGTGGCGGCATCGTTGTTGAGGTAATAATCCTTGGCGCCAAGGGTGAGACCGCCCTGCGAGAGATTGTAGATGTTCTGACTGACATTCTTCTCGTCGGCACCGAAACCAGCACCATAGCTTACTCCGAGTCCCATCCAGGCATACTTGATCTGCAATTTCTGCAGGTCGGCCTTGGTTTGGGCAGCAGCTATCTCGTCGAGCAGAGGCTTTACGGGAGCTATGCCCTCCTTGTTGCGGCGGTCGACATCGATCGCCAACTTGTAGAAGTCGGACAGTTTCTGCTCGATACTTCCCTTCTTGTAGCTCTTTTTCTGGAGCTCGCCCAAGATGCTGTTGATACGCTTGTTGTTGTTTTCCTGCAACTGGTCGAAGCTTCCATAGCGGCTGTAGGCTGCTGGCAAAGGATTGTTCTTCTGCCATCCGCCTGTGGCAAACTGATAGAAATCGTCGGCAGGCTTTGTCGTCTTGTCAAGATTGCTCATGACAAGTCCCGACTTGTTTTGTGCGTCTGCACCCATAGGCATGGCTGCTATCATCACCATCGGGATAATCATCTTCATGTTCATAATGTTATAATTATTTGGTTATTGTTGTTTTGTCTGGATTTTATTGCCCTGACACTTCTTCCAGTTCCTCGGAGAGGACGAGCCAGTTGTCGTTCTCCTCATCGAGTTTCTGCATCAGCGAGGTGTACTCTGTGACGAGCTCCATGTTGGTAGCATTCTCGGGCTTCATCAGCAAATCGTCAATCTCCTTCTTGCGTTTTTCCAAGGTGGCGATACGCTGCTCGCAGTCCTTCACCGCCTTCTCGGCCTTGCGAATCTTCTTCTGCTGTTCCTTGTGCTCGGCGTAACTCTGCTTCTTCGACGACGCATTGTCTGTTGCGGCAGGCGATGCGTCCTGCTGCTGTGGCTTGGCTGAAGAAGCGCCCATGGATGGCTCGCCCTTGGCAAGGGCTGCCTGGATGGTCTCGGCATTGTGGGCACGCAGATAGTCGTAGATGCCGCCCAGATGCTCGCGTACCTTTCCGCCACCAAACTCATACACCTTGTCTACCAGTCCGTCGAGGAACTCACGGTCGTGGCTCACGATGATGGCTGTTCCGTCGAAGGCCTTGATGGCTTCCTTGAGAACATCCTTCGACTGCATGTCGAGATGGTTGGTTGGCTCATCGAGAATCAGGAGGTTAACAGGCTCGAGCAGCAACTTGATCATCGCCAGTCGGCTGCGCTCGCCGCCACTGAGCACCTTGACATACTTCTCGGAGGTCTCGCCGCCAAACATGAATGCTCCCAAGAGATCGTTCACCTTGAGGCGCATATCGCCCGTGGCCACATTGTCTATGGTCTGGAAGATGGTAAGGCGCTCGTCTAAGAGCTGTGCCTGGTTTTGTGCGAAATAGCCTATCTGTACATTGTGGCCTATCTTCAGCGTTCCTGTAAACGGTATCTCGCCCATGATACACTTCACAAGTGTGGACTTTCCCTCGCCGTTCTTGCCGACGAAAGCCACTTTCTCACCGCGCTTGATGGTAAGGGTGACGTGGTCGAAAACTGTATGCGAGCCATAATCCTTGCGCACCTCGTCGCAGATAATGGGATAGTCGCCACTGCGAAGACAGGGTGGAAACTTGAGGTGCATCTGCTTGTTGTCGACCTCGTCGACCTCAATGGGCACAATCTTCTCCAACTGCTTGATGCGGCTCTGCACCTGCACGGCCTTGGTGGGCTTGTAGCGGAAACGCTCTATAAAGTCCTTGATATCGGCAATCTCCTTCTGCTGGTTCTCGTAGGCTCGCAACTGCTGTTCGCGGCGCTCTGCACGAAGTACCACATACTCGTCGTATTTCACACGATAGTCCTCTACCCTGCCGCAGGTTATCTCTAAGGTGCGGTTGGTCACATTGTTAATAAAGGCACGGTCGTGGCTGACCAGCACCACCGCCTTGGCACTCTGAGCAAGAAACTGCTCCAACCACTGTATACTCTCTATATCGAGATGGTTGGTAGGCTCGTCGAGAAGAAGCACATCGGGTTTCTGCAACAGTATCTTAGCCAACTCGATACGCATACGCCATCCACCAGAGAACTCACGGGTAGGACGGTCGAAGTCCTCGCGGGTGAAGCCCAGACCTGTAAGCGTGCGCTCTATCTCTGCCTCATAGTTCTCGCCGCCCATCATCATGTAGCGTTCATGCTCCTGGGTAAACTTCTCTACCAGTTGGGCATACGACTCGCTCTCATAGTCGGTACGGTCGGCCATCTCTTGCTGCATCTTGTCGAGACGTGCCTTCATCTCTGTGTTATGAGCAAAGGCCTTGCGGGTTTCCTCCTTCACGGTGGTGTCGTCCTGCAACTTCATCACCTGTGGCAGATAGCCTATCGTTGTCTCGTTGGGCACAGCCACAACCCCATCTGTTGGTTTCTGCATACCACAAAGTATCTTGAGCATCGTCGACTTACCTGCTCCGTTCTTGCCCACCAGGGCTATGCGGTCACGGTCGTTTATGACAAAGTTCACATCGTGGAAGAGAGGTTTTACGCCAAACTCGACTTTCAAGCCTTCTACTGAAATCATATTTTCTTATCTCGTTATTATTTTACCGTCACAAAACACTTATTTTCCAAAAAGGCAGCCCTTCATTCCAAGGGCTGCCTCTCTCTATAATATAAATAGGTGTAATTCCAATATAAGTAGCGCTTACTTGATGACGCCTTCCTCTACGAAGACCTCCTTCAGAATTTTCACACCGCGTTCTACCTGCTCCTTGGTATGAGTAGCCATGAGGGCAAAACGTACCAATGTGTCCTGAGGAGCACATGCTGGAGGGATGACTGGGTTGATGAATACGCCACGGTCGTAAGCCTTCTTGGTTACCTCGAAAGTCTTCATAGCATCGCGCACATAGAGAGGAATGATAGGACTCTCTGTCTCGCCAATCTCGAAACCTTCCTCACGGAAACGCTTCAGGGCGTAGTTGGTAACATCCCACAACTGCTCGAAGCGCTCTGGCTCGTTCTGAATGATGTGAAGAGCCTCCAAGGCTGCTGCTGTGGCTGCTGGAGTGTTGGATGCACTGAAGATATAAGTACGGCAAGAATGACGCAGGAAGTTGATGGTATCCTTGTCTGATGCGATGAAACCACCGATAGACGCCAGACTCTTGGAGAATGTACCCATGATGAGGTCGACCTCATCGGTAAGACCAAAGTGATCGCATACGCCACGTCCCTGCTTGCCAAACACACCCAGGCCATGAGCCTCGTCCACCATGATGGAGCAGTTGTACTTGTGCTTCAACTTGACAATCTCTGGCAAGTTGGCCAGGTCGCCCTCCATAGAGAAGACGCCATCGACAACGATCAGCTTGATAGCCTCATGAGGCAAGGTCTTGAGTACGCGCTCAAGGTCCTCCATATCATTGTGCTTATAGTGCAGCTGGGTTGCAAACGAAAGACGGCGGCCGTCTACGATACTGGCGTGGTCGCGGTCGTCGCAGATGATATAGTCATTGCGGCCTACCACACAAGCCAACACGCCCTGGTTGACAGAGAAACCTGTAGAGAAGCACAGGGTCTCATCCTTGTGCATGAACTCGGCCAACTCCTTCTCGAGCTGTACGTGAAGGTCGAGGGTTCCATTGAGGAAACGGCTTCCTGCACAACCAGAACCATACTTGTCGAGAGCAGCCTTGGCTGCATCGATAACACGCTGATCGTTGGTCAAACCCTGATAAGCATTGGAACCGAACATCAAAATCTTATGTCCGTCGATGTCGGTAACTTCCGTCATCTGCTTACTGGTGATCTCACGGAAGTATGGGTACACACCGGCAGCCATATACTTCTGAGGTTCACGATAATTCTTGTATTTTTCTTGTAATTGTCCCATTATGAATAGGTGTACTTTTTATAATTTCTAAGTTTACAGGGTGCAAAGATACAAAAAAGAACTAATATATCGTGATTTTTTCCAAGAAAGTTGATTTTTAGGTTTTTTTTAGGGTCTAAAAAGGCGTTTTTATACTAATTTTATTACTTTTGCAACTGAATATTCATAAAATTCTGTCTAATTAGATGAAGAAGAAGATCGTTTTTATCATGAATCCTATCTCGGGCACGGCAAGCAAAGCATCCATCCCCAACCTGATAGATAGCATTCTGGACAAGGACCGCTTTGAGTACGAGATAAGAACTACGGAAAGAGCCGGACACGCATCGGAAATTGCTTCCGAGGCGAAGGAGGCTCATGTTGACATTGTGGTGGCTGTGGGAGGTGACGGTACTGTCAACGAAGTGGCAAGAGCCATCGTACACTCCGACACAGCCCTGGGAATTCTGCCTTGTGGATCGGGCAACGGACTGGCTCGTCACCTCATGCTGCCCATGAACCTGAAAAAGAGTATTGAGATCATCAACCAATGCGAGATTCACGACCTCGACTATGGGGTCATCAACGGCTATCCTTTCTTCTGTACCTGCGGTATGGGATTTGACGCCTTCGTAAGCATGAAGTTTGCCGAAAGCGGCAAACGAGGACCCATCAGCTATGCTGAGAACATTCTGAGAGAAGGACTGAAGTATCAGCCTGAAACCTACACCCTCGAGGACGAGACGGGAACAAAGCAATACAAGGCCTTCCTCATCTCGTGTGCCAACGCATCGCAATATGGCAACAACGCCTATATCGCTCCACAGGCATCGATGAGCGACGGACTGATGGACGTGGTCATCATGGAGCCTTTCGATGTACTGGAGGCTCCGCAGGTAAGTTTCGATATGTTCAACAAGACGCTCGACAAGCACTCCAAGATTAAGTCGTTCAGATGCAAAAAGCTGCATATCACCCGCACCAAGCCTGGTGTCATCCATTATGACGGCGACCCGGTAATGACGGGTGCTGACATTGATGTGCACTTGGAGGAGAAAGGCATCAAGATTATCGTCAACCCATTTGCCGACAAGAGTGCCCGGAAACCCAACGCCATACAGTCGGCCTTTGCCGATTTCTTCAACGGTCTCAATGCCGTGAGAAGCGACATCAGAGAGCAAGGAAGAAAGGTGGAGGCACTGAGCAAACTCGTGCAGAGCAAACTGAACTTATGATGTTTGACGAAGGAGTTAAGGTGTTAAGGTGTTAAGGTGTTAAGGAGTTAAGACAAATGCCTTTAAGGGATTGTTTAATTTCAAGTCCACTTAAGCATTTGTCTTAGCTCCTCAGCGACCGCAGGGAGCGATAACTCCTTAACTTCCTAACTTCCTTGAACCCCCTTGAAAACTTCTTTGAAAACTACTTGATATAAAATTCTTCCGTTAACCGGGAATACCATTCCGAACGACTGCCATCCGGCAACTGGAGCACTTCTGTAGACTCCTCAAAATTGCCCATACGGCTACGGGAGAAGGTAAGAAGAAGCCGTTTGGGAGCCTTGCGTTCCACAGTCTTCACCATACATTTGCGAACAAGCGTAAAGCCCTTATAATAAGCCTCTTCCTCCACCCTGCCAAACACTTCTGTGGGTACAACAATCGACAGGAAACCATGTTCCGTAAGCAGACGTCTGGCTCCGGCAAAGAGGTCGGCAAAAGGCAGTGTGTCTGTATGCCGGGCAAGCGAGCGCTTGACATCAGGATTCTTCAGACTGTCGACAAAGAAAGGCGGATTGCTGACGATGGCATCGTAAGGCTGGGAAGACAGAAAATCCTGCAGCGGACAATGACTCACATGCACACTTCCGGCAAAAGGACTTGCCGCCACATTCTCGGCAGCCTGCCTGCAAGCCTCCTCGTCAATATCGATGGCATCGACTACTGACTGCGGAAAACGCTGAGCCATCATGAGTGCTACGAGACCTGTCCCCGTACCTATATCCAGCACCCTGCTGCCTCCCAAAGCCCACGCTCCCAAGAGTACGCCGTCTGTGCCTACCTTCATGCCGCACTTATCCTGCATGATTCCAAAATGTTTGAATTGAAAATCTGCCACCGTTTCTTGTTTTTATTCTGATTTACGCAACTTTCGCTCACTCAGGAAAAACGCAAACAAGTCTGTTTTATTTTATCATTTTTACAAAAAAATGCCACGAATATATTAAAATATCTATACCAACCCCTCTGAATTCAATAAAAATGACTACCTTTGCACCCTAAAAAGAATTCTAAAAACGAATATGAACAGAAAACAAAATACACAATTTCAAATGATAGCCGATTTTGACGGCGATGCTTCTGTATTGGTGGCAGAAAGAGAATCAGGAGAATACCCTATTCTCTGCACACGCAATCTCGTCATCTTTCCTACCGTTCTGGCACCCATCATCGTGGGAAGACCCCAGAGCGTTCAGCTCGCCCAAAAGCTAATCGAAAATCCAGACAAGGTATTCTGTATCTTCTGCCAGAAAGATGAGGCTACAGAAAACCCTACATCTGGAAACCTCTATAAGACTGGTGTGTTTGCTAAACTCATAAAAACAGTTGAACTGCCAGGAGTAGAATCAGGTAACATAACCATCGTGGTACAGGCTCTTGGCAGATGCCGACTCGAACAGATCACATCAACAAGTCCTTACTACAAAGGACAGGTAACCAGTCTGCCAGAAAAGTGGCCCAACCTGGAAGACGTGCATTTCCAGACGCTGTTGGACACACTGCATCAGGAAACAACCAACTTCATACATGCCTGCGATGATATGCCCAATGAGGCTGAATATGCCCTCAACAACATATCCAACCCCATGATAGCTGCCAACTTCATCTGCAGCAACATGCCTTTCAGCATAGAGGACAAGATGGAGATGCTGGAGAAAGACAACCTCAGCGACCGTCTTTACATCGCTCTGAAAGCCGAGCACAAAGAGCTGCAGCTGCTGAGCATACAGTCGGACATCAAGCAGAAAACACGCTTCGACCTCGACGAACAGCAGAGAGAATACTTCCTGCAGCAGCAACTCAAGAACATACGCGAGGAACTGGGGGGAGACGAGAAGAATCCTGAGCGAAAAGAACTGGCTGAAAAGGCCAAGAATAAGAAATGGAACGAGGCTACAGCCAAGGCGTTCAATAAGGAATTGAACAAGCTCGAAACCATCAACCCACAGAGCCCCGACTACTCTATCCTCGTCAACTACCTGCAGACCATGGTAGACCTGCCTTGGAATGAATACACTCAGGACAACCTGAGCCTCAAGCATGCCAAGAAAGTTCTCGACAAAGCGCACTATGGCATGGAAAAGGTTAAGGAACGTATCTTGGAATACCTGGCTGTAAGATCGCTGCGAGGAGACCTGAAGAGCCCTATCCTCTGCCTCTATGGCCCTCCAGGAGTTGGCAAGACAAGTCTTGGAAAGAGCATCGCCGAGGCGATGGGCAGAAAATATGTGCGTATGTCATTGGGCGGTCTGCACGACGAGTCGGAGATACGAGGACACCGCCGTACCTATATAGGAGCCTTGCCCGGACAAATCATCAAGAACATTCAGAAGGCTGGAAGCAGCAACCCTGTATTCATCCTCGACGAGATAGACAAGGTGACACAGAACACCATCAACGGAAACCCGGCATCGGCTCTGCTCGAAGTGCTCGACCCAGAACAGAACAATGCCTTCCACGACAATTATCTCGATACTGACTACGATTTGTCGAAGGTGCTCTTCATTGCTACTGCCAACGATATCAGCAGTATTCCACGTCCGTTGCTCGACCGTATGGAGCTCATCGAGGTGGGCGGATACATCATCGAGGAGAAGGTGGAGATAGCCAAGCGACACCTGGTGCCACGCGAACTGAAGAATACTGGTCTCGACAAGTATGAGCCCAAGATAAAGTTTACCAAAGCTGCCATCGAAGACCTGATAGACCACTATACACGCGAAAGTGGAGTGCGCCAACTCGAGAAAGCTATCAACAAGGCTTTGCGCAAGATGGCATACAAGCTGGCATATACCGACGAACTGGAGAAGCCTACCATCACTCCTGCTGAGGTGGAAGAACTGTTGGGCAAGCCTATCTTCACACGCGACATCTATCAGGGAAACCAATATGCTGGCGTGGTAACAGGACTGGCATGGACATCGGTAGGAGGAGAAATCCTCTTCATAGAAACCTCGCTCAGCAAGAGCAAGGCTGCCAAACTCACACTGACAGGAAACCTGGGCGACGTGATGAAGGAATCGGCGGTCATTGCGCTGGAATATGTCAAGGCGCACGCCGACCTCTTGGGCATAGACTATCGTATCTTCGAAAACTGGAACATCCATATCCATGTGCCCGAGGGAGCTACTCCTAAAGACGGTCCTTCTGCTGGTATCACCATCGCTACAAGTATCGCATCGGCCCTGACACAGCGCAAGGTACGAAAGAACACAGCCATGACAGGAGAGATAACACTTCGTGGAAAAGTTCTCCCCGTAGGTGGCATCAAGGAGAAGATTCTGGCCGCCAAGCGAGCCGGCATTACCGATATCGTGATCTGTCAGGACAATAAGAAAGACATTGAGGAGATTCCTGAGATCTATCGCAAGGGAGTGGAATTCCACTATGTGGAGAATGTTGCCGATGTATGGCACTTCGCGCTCACCGACGAAAAGGTGGAACATCCCATCGATTTCACGATTCCCGAGGATGCGAAGAAAGGAGAGTGAGAAATCAATATAAACAAGAAGAATGAAATTCGAACTACAAGTAACAGATAAAGCCAGTGATGCACGCACAGGCATCATCACCACCGACCACGGACAGATAAAGACTCCTATCTTTATGCCAGTGGGAACTGTCGGATCAGTGAAAGGTGTGCACTTCGAGGAACTGCGCCAACAGGTTAAGGCACAGATCATCTTAGGCAACACCTACCACCTATACCTACGACCAGGACTCGAGGTCATCAAGGCCGCAGGCGGACTGCATGGCTTCAACGGATGGGACCGACCCATCCTGACAGACAGTGGCGGATTCCAGGTGTTCTCGCTTACAGGCATCCGAAAGTTGCGTGAGGAGGGGTGCGAGTTCCGCTCTCACATCGACGGAAGCAAGCACATCTTCACACCCGAGAACGTGATGGACACTGAGCGAATTATTGGTGCCGACATCATGATGGCGTTCGACGAGTGTCCTCCTGGACAAAGCGACTTCCAGTATGCCAAGAAGAGTCTCGAGATGACACAACGTTGGCTCGACCGCTGTTTCAAGCGCTTCAACGAGACCGAACCGCTGTACGGATATCAGCAAAGCCTCTTCCCTATCGTGCAGGGCTGCACCTTCCCCGAACTGAGAAGAGAGGCGGCCAAATATGTGGCAGACAAGGGAGCCGACGGAAATGCTATCGGTGGACTTGCCGTAGGCGAGCCCACTGAGGTGATGTACGAAATGATAGAGGTGGTGAACGAAATCCTGCCCAAGGACAAGCCGCGCTATCTCATGGGTGTGGGTACACCACAGAACATACTCGAGGCCATAGAACGAGGAGTGGACATGTTCGACTGTGTGATGCCAACCCGCAACGGACGCAACGCCATGCTCTTCACCTACAACGGAACGATGAACATGCGCAACAAGAAATGGGAAATGGACTTCAGTCCCGTAGACCCTGACGGATGCGACATCGACCGTATCACAACCAAGGCTTACCTGCATCACCTCTTCAAGGCACAGGAACTCCTGGCCATGCAGATAGCAAGCATACACAACCTGGCCTTCTATCTGCGACTCGTCACCGATGCGCGACAGCACATCGAGCAGGGAGACTTCGTGCAATGGAAAAATTCGATCATCGACCAGCTGGGACAAAGAATATAAAGGCCACAGGCTGGGAGAACAAACGCAAAGACCACAGACTGACTGGTCGAACAAAAAAAGACCTATTAAAAGGTCAAAAACATAAAATGAAGACATTTCATCAATTAAGAAAACATCGCAGGCTCTATAAAGCCAAAAGATGGTTCGGACAACACTTTGCTGGGCTCATACACTTCACACAATGGCTCGCAAAGAAGTTGGCCTTCCTGCGTATACTCAGGTTCCTGAACCCATTCAGGTATATCAAGCGCATGGACTGGTACATCATCAAGAAGTTTGTAGGCACATACTTCTTCTCTATCCTGCTGATTATATCGGTGGCTATCGTGTTCGACGTAAATGACAACCTGCCTAAATTCACCGAGAATCATGCACCGCTGAGGGCTATCGTCTTTGACTATTACCTCAACTTCGTGCCTTACTTCGCCAACCTCTTCAGTGCGCTGTTTGTCTTCATTGCCGTCATCTTCTTTACATCTAAGATGGCTGGCAACTCTGAGATTATCGCCATCATGGCATCAGGCATCTCATTCAAGCGGCTGTTGCGCCCTTACATGATTACCTGCATCATGCTCTCGGCCATGTCGTATGCCCTCTCTGCCTATGTGATTCCCTATGGAACGGTGGTAAGACAGAATTTCGAAATCAAGTACAAGAAGAAGAGCAAGAACACATCGGCAGAAAACGTACAGCTGCAGGTGGACAGGGGCGTCATCGCGTATCTGCAGCACTACGACAACCAAAGCAAGAAAGGCTTCGGCTTCTGCCTTGACAAGTTCAAGGACAAAAAATTGGTAAGCCACCTCACCGCCATGGAGGTGCAGTACGACACCATCTCCGACTCCAAGTACCACTGGAAAATAAGAAACTGGAAGGTACGACAGCTCCAGGGACTGAAGGAGCACATCACCAGCGGAGCCGAGAAAGACACCATCATCATGATGGAACCCACCGACCTGGTATACTCCAAGGGACAGCAGGAAACATTTACCAGTCCTGCACTGAAGGATTATATCTCCAAACAGATCAACCGAGGTTCGGGCAATGTGGTGCAATACCAGGTGGAATATCACAAGCGAATTGCAACCTCATTCGCCTCATTCATCCTTACCATAATAGGTGTGTCGCTCTCGTCGCGCAAGCGCAAAGGTGGAATGGGAACATCGCTCGGCATCGGACTGGCACTGAGTTTCAGCTACATCATGCTGCAAACCATCTCTGCCACATTCGCCATCCAGGACAACTTCCCGCCTATGCTGGCTGCCTGGATGCCCAACTTCCTCTTCGCATTCGTGGCATACTTCTGCTACCGCAACGCACCGAGGTAAGTATTAATGATTAATGACAAAAAAAGAAAAAGGAAAAAGAAAAATAAGAAATATGTATTTCGACGAATTAGATTTAAATGACAACGTGCTCGATGCGCTCTACGATATGCGTTTCGACACTTGCACCCCAGTACAGGAAAAGTGTATTCCAGAGATATTGAAAGGCAACGACGTAATGGGAGTTGCTCAAACCGGAACAGGCAAAACTGCTGCCTATCTGCTGCCAGTGCTCAGCAAACTCGACGACGGTGGTTATCCTTCTGATGCCATCAACTGTGTTATCATGTCGCCTACACGCGAGTTGGCACAACAGATAGACCAGGCCATGCAGGGCTTCGGATATTACCTGCAAGGCGTAAGCAGCGTGGCTGTATATGGAGGAAACGACGGAAACCGTTACGACCAGGAACTGAAAAGCCTGCGCATGGGTGCAGACGTGGTGATAGCTACACCTGGCCGACTCATCTCTCATATCAGCTTGGGCAATGTAGACCTCAGCAAGGTAAGCTTCTTTATTCTTGATGAGGCAGACCGCATGCTCGACATGGGATTCTCGGAGGATATCAAGACCATCGCAGCCAAATTGCCAAAAACTTGCCAGACCATTATGTTCTCTGCCACAATGCCCGAGAAAATAGAAGAACTGGCAAAGACTCTGCTCAAGAATCCTGTAGAGATCAAACTCGCAGTAAGCAAACCTGCCGAGAAGATACAGCAGAAAGCTTACGTATGCTACGAGACACAGAAGATGGATATCATCAAGGACATCTTCAAAGCTGGCGACCTGCAGCGAGTCATCATCTTCTGCGGAAGCAAGATGAAGGTAAAGCAAGTGGCAGGATCACTACAGCGTAAACATATCAACTGTGGCGAGATGCACTCTGACCTGGACCAGGCTGAACGCGACAATATGATGTTCAAATTCAAGAGCGGACAAATCGATGTGCTCGTAGCTACCGACATCGTGGCACGAGGCATAGACATCGATGATATCGCATTGGTTATCAACTATGATGTGCCTCACGATACTGAAGACTATGTGCACCGTATCGGACGTACTGCACGTGCCGACCGCGACGGAGTGGCTATCACCTTTGTGAGCGAGGAAGATATCTTCTATTTCCAGCAGATAGAGAAGTTCTTGGAAAAAGAAGTGGAAAAGGTTGCTCTGCCCGAAGGATGCGGAGAAGGACCTGCATACACCAAACAGAACAAGCCCAGAAAGGCAGGAAACAACAGCGCAAAGAGCAGACGACGCAAAGATCGTGAACAGACTGCACACAAACGCAAACCTGCCAATAAAACAGCCAACCGACCTGAAAAGGCACAGCGTCGTACAGAAGACAACAACCCACAGGAAAACAGCAAGCAAGGCAACAACCAGCAAGACAACAACCAGCAAGGCAACAACCAGCCCAGGAACAAAGACAACAAGAAACAACAGGGCAACGCCAGACAACAGGGTAAGAACGCTCCTCGTACCAAGGATGGCCAGCAGCAAGGCAACAGCCAGCAGCAGAACAATGGTGGCAAACCTGAAAACGAGAATAAGCAAAATCGCAACAACCGACGTAAAGGCAATAATCGTCCTGCAAGCGATCAGACTGAAAACAAGTCACGCAACAGACAGGCACAGACAGACAACAAGCCAGGCAGCCAGGACAACAACGGCAAGCGTCGCAATGTACGCCCAGGCAGCAACGGCAGAGGAAGAGGTGTCAGCCAGAAGAAGACTTCTGAAAAATCAACCACACGTAAAGTTACGCCTATCGTAAATCCTCAGAAGAAAGAAAATGTAGTCAAGAAATTCATCAAGCGCATTTTCGGCTTCAAAAAATAACAACTGCTCCAGTTTCTCGTCTACCTGAAGAAAGAAGAAACTGTAGTTGAAAACAAAAAGTATCTTAAGTTACATGCAGATGTTTCTTAAGATACTTTTTTTGTTTTAAGATCATCCTGCTAATTACTTTTTTAGCTTCACTTACCTCTATCAGTAACTACTTTGCACACCTATAGCCATGAATAGTCAACTGCAAATAAGACTAAAAATTAAGTAACTGAAGTTTGGCAAAGTGGTTCAAGTACAGGCTAAGGGCTTCTGCCCCTTCTGGGCGTATGGAACATATTTGCGAAAGTTAAGTAAGTCTACGCGAATTATAAATAAGTAATAACTTATAGTCAACTCATATTATCAATAATACTTAGAGTGGTCAACTAAAATCGTTAAACCACAATCAAATCTATGTTCGATACTTTAGAACATAAGTTCGGTACTTTAGAACATAAGTTCGAAACTTTAGAACATAAGTTCGATAGTTTAGAACATAGATTTTTACAGGCTAAAAGAAACATTTATCTCAGTCATATTCATAGTTGACTACTTATGCTGAGTAATTACCACCATCAGTAACTACTCATGACTGAAGAGGATACTGGGCTGTTTCCCTATGTATAATCGGGCTGTTTTCCCTATATATAATAAGGTGTACGCCCACAATTCTATAATAAAAGCCTCTTACAAACTGTTAAAAACTTACCTTTTTACACCTTTTCTTCATTTTTTCTGTCTTTTTGTTCTTTTTTTCAAACTTTTTCTTTAACTTTGCAATCGGAAATAACAAAATAGAAATTTTTAAACCCAATAAAAGATATAGATTATGAAAGCATCAGAAGTGATCGCGAATCTTCAGAGAAGATTCCCTAATGAGCCTGAATACATCCAGGCAGTTAGTCAGGTTCTCGGTACTATCGAGGAAGAGTACAACAAGCATCCTGAGTTTGAGAAGGCCAACCTCATTGAGCGCCTTTGCATTCCAGACCGCATTATCGAGTTCCGTGTTTCATGGGTAGACGACAAGGGTAATGTACAGACTAACATGGGTTACCGAATCCAGCACAACAATGTCATCGGTCCTTACAAGGGAGGTCTTCGCTATCATAAGTCAGTAAACCTGAGCATCTTGAAGTTCCTGGCCTTCGAGCAGACATTCAAGAACTCTCTGACAACCCTTCCTATGGGTGGTGCCAAGGGTGGTTCTGATTTCTCACCTCGCGGCAAGAGCAACAATGAGGTTATGCGTTTCTGCCAGGCTTTCATGACTGAGCTTTATCGCCACATGGGCCCAGACGAGGACGTTCCTGCAGGTGATATTGGTGTAGGTGGCCGTGAGGTAGGCTATCTCTTCGGTATGTACAAGAAGTTGACTCACCAGTTCCAGGGTGTCTTGACTGGTAAGGGTCAGGAGTTTGGCGGTTCACGTATCCGTCCTGAGGCAACAGGTTATGGTAATGTTTATTTCCTCTGCAACATGCTCGCCACCAAGAACATCGACATCAAGGGCAAAACTGTCTTGGTTTCTGGTTCTGGTAACGTGGCTCAGTACACTATGGAGAAGTTGCTTCAGTTGGGTGCAAAGCCTGTCACATGTTCCGACTCAGATGGTTACATCTACGATCCAGACGGTATCGACCGCGAGAAACTCGACTACATCATGGAACTGAAGAATGTAGAGCGTGGCCGTATCAAGGAATATGCCGAGAAATATGGCGTGAAGTATGTTGAAGGAGCTAAGCCTTGGTTCGAGAAGGCAGACATCGCTCTTCCTTCTGCTACTCAGAACGAAATCAATGAAGAGGCTGCAAAGGCATTGGTTGCCAACGGCGTATTCGCAGTGAGCGAGGGTGCCAACATGCCTACTACTCCTGAGGCCATCAAGGTATTCCAGGATGCCAAGATCCTCTATGCTCCCGGTAAGGCTGCCAATGCTGGTGGTGTAGCTGTATCAGGTCTTGAGATGAGTCAGAACTCTGAGCGTCTGAAGTGGAGCCGTGAGGAGGTTGATGCTAAACTTCACGAAATCATGAACGATATTCACGCCAACTGTGTGAAGTATGGTACCGAGGCAGACGGTTACGTAAACTACGTAAAGGGTGCCAACGTTGCAGGCTTCCTGAAGGTTGCCAAGGCTATGATGGCTCAGGGTATCGTATAATAAAATGACAGATATTTAATTATACACATAAAAAAATCCTAACTTCTCTTCGTGAGAGGTTAGGATTTTTTTTAAAAGCAACAACAAGACTATTGTCGTGGCTGATAAAACAACACAGCCTTGATGTAGGTTTCAAACTTCAGGTCGGCATGGCGCGCCAGCCGAAAGCGGATAATGGCTTTCAGTACAGCATATAGGCACAATGCCAACATCAGGCCGACAGCGATAGCCAAAACCGTAGTTCCCATCTTACCATAAATATAGGCACTGTCGGGAAAAGCCGAAAGAACGATAACAGGCAACAAAGTGATAATGCCACCCACCGTCAGCTTATTGCGACTGCTTCCTCCCATATCGAGAATAGCTTGCTTGTCAAAAAGATAATCATCCAGTTCCATACCCTCGATACCATAGTCTTCCATCTTGGGGAAGTCGGGATAATTGCCATACAACTTGATTTTGTTGGTCACTTTATGCTCAAAATCGTTGAGGATTTGCTTTTCTGGTTCTCTGATGTTCATGACTTTAAATAATTAAGTGGAGATTAAAAATAAAAATATAAAAAGAAAGCAGTGCCCCTATAAGCCGAGTTCTGTTCCTGCAACAAAGTGCAGGTGCATGTCATTTATCTAATCCCTGAGTCACCCCAGGGCTTGAGCACTCTACCCTCCGCAGCTGCCATAAAAGACACTCGGGCGAGCAACCCTCAGTCTGCGGTATACATGAGCTTACAGCTCCCAGCCGACACAGCATGACGATCACCCGTCATCTGGTGGTCTCTTACACCACCTTCTCACCCTTACCCTGCTTTCATCTAAAGACTCAACAAGGCGGTTATTTTCTTCTGCCTACACCTACTGTCACCAATAGCTTCTATTTTCGGAAGTGGGATGCTCTGTGCTGCCCGGACTTTCCTCTCGTCTTACCATAAAGACCAGCGACACGCCGGGGCACTGCTTTCTGTATCTTACTAAAGTGCAAAGGTACAAAAAACTTTCGAAAAGAAAAGGACTTTTCTTACTTATTTTCAATATTTCAATCCTATAAGGATAACAAAAGCCCTCTTATCAGTACACAAAAAGGGCTTTAGCAAGACTGTTTTGTTAATAGTTTTTTGCACATTACAAAATATTAATTCCATATTTGCAACTATGCATATCAAGCAAAGTATTGAATATTTGTAAATTTAGGCACATTCTTGTTTAAGAGCCGTTAATATGTTAATTTAGAATGTTAAAACGGGATAAAAATACATGTATAATTGACTGTTTCTCGTTTTTTGCACCTATATTTGCAACCGAAATGAAAAGTTGGCAACGCCAACAAAGCAAACATTAAAATTAACAACAAAAAATTATACATTATGAGAAAAGTAAGCAAATATGTTTTGGCTGTGCTCTGCATCAGCTCACTCGCATTCTCAGCAGGCGCATTCATGAAAGTCAATGCAGCCGCACCATCAGTGACTTCGGCCGCTCCTGGTCAACCAGTAGATTTAACCTATGCTGCCGAAAAGGCTCTGCCAGCAGTTGTCCATATCAAATATGTACAGAACTCAAAGGTACAGACAGTAGATGTTCAGAGCAATCCGTTTGGAGATTTCTTCGATCCATTCGGTTTCTTTGGCAACCCTGGCGGTGGACAAGGCGGAACACGCAAACAGAAAGTGCAGACTCCCAAGAGAGAAGCTACAGGCTCTGGTGTCATCATCAGCAGCGACGGATATATCGTCACCAACAACCACGTGGTAGAAGGAGCTGACGAACTGACGGTAACACTCAACGACAACCGCGAATTCTCTGCACGCATCATTGGTACAGACAAAAGTACAGACCTTGCCCTGATAAAAGTCAACGCGAAAGACCTCCCTACTCTTCCTATTGCCAACAGCGACAACGTCAAGGTTGGCGAATGGGTCATTGCAGTAGGCAATCCTTTCGGTCTGAACAACACTGTCACAGCAGGTATCATCTCTGCAAAGGCTCGCTCGTTAGGTGCCAACGGTGTGGAGAGTTTCATACAGACTGATGCCGCCATCAATGCAGGAAACTCAGGCGGTGCACTGGTCAACACACAGGGCGAGCTGGTAGGTATCAACGCCATGCTCTACTCGCAGACAGGTTCATACGCAGGCTATGGTTTCGCCATTCCTACCTCTATAATGAATAAGGTAGTAGACGACCTGAAGAAATATGGCAGTGTACAGCGCGTGATGCTCAGCATTCAGGGAAGCGATGTGCTCAACTACATCAACTCGCAGAAGGAAAATGGCAAAGAAGTAGATTTAGGCACCAATGAAGGTGTATATGTTGCCAAAGTGGATGAGGACGGAAACGGAGCCGACGCAGGCTTGAAGGAAGGTGACATCATAACCAAGGTAGACGGCAAGAAGGTGACCAAGATGGCTGAACTCCAGGAAGCCCTCAACGGCAAACGCCCTGGCGACAAACTCTCTATCACCTACTTACACAACAAGAAGAGCTACACCAAGAGCATCACACTCAAAAATGCTCAAGGCAACACTTCGGTCATCAAGAGTGCCGATCTGGATGTATTGGGTGGAACCTTCCGTCCTGTGACAGAAGCACAAAAGAAGGAACTTGGCATCAAATATGGGCTGGAGGTATTGAAGGTTGGAGCTGGCGCACTCAAGGATGCCGGAATTTCGCGCGGACTTATTATCCAGCGTGTAAATGATACCAACATCACCACGCTCGATGACTTGCAGAAGATAGTAAAGAGTGCATCCACAAGCAAGGAGCCAGTACTCTACATTCAGGGTGTATGGCCTACAGGCAAGAAGTCATACTTCGCCGTGCCTCTTCAGAAAGACTAAGCAAAACAAAGTCAATTATTGAGGGGCAAGACCAAGCCTGAGAAATGATAATAAATAAGTAAAACAGTTCTATAAATAAAAAAATAGCAGATATTTGAGAAAATATCTGCTATTTTTTTTGCACATATCGACAAAAAAGCGTATTTTTGCATCTACGAACAAAAAATAATGCTAACCATGAGACAACTGAAAATATCAAAGTCGATAACCAACAGAGAGAGTGCATCACTTGAAAAATACCTTCAAGAAATTGGGCACCAGGATCTTCTCACAGCAGATGAGGAGGTGGAACTGGCTCAACAAATCAAAAAGGGTGACCGCAAAGCACTTGAGAGATTGACGAAGGCCAACCTTAGATTTGTCGTTTCCGTCGCCAAGCAATATCAGAACAAGGGTCTGAGCTTACCCGACCTCATCAACGAGGGAAACCTCGGCTTGATAAAAGCAGCCGAAAGATATGACGAGACAAGAGGCTTCAAGTTTATCTCTTATGCTGTATGGTGGATTAGACAAAGCATTTTGCAGGCCATAGCAGAGCAAAGCCGCATCGTACGCCTCCCGCTCAACCAGGTGGGAAGTGTCAATCGTATCGCCCGCGAACTGAACAAGTTTGAGCAGGAAAACGAGCGCAAGCCCAGTGTGGAAGAAATGGCCGACCGCATAGACCTTCCCGAGGAAAAGATCGCAGAGGCGATGAAGATCAATACGCACCATGTAAGCATGGACGCACCTTTCGCCGACGGCGAGGACAACAGCCTGCTTGACTTCCTGCCCAACACCGACTCACCTTCTACCGACAACGTACTCGATCAGGAATCGCTACGAACAGAGATAGGAAGAGTGCTCGATGTTCTCAACGACAGAGAGCAGAAAGTGATAAAAGCTTTCTTTGGCATCGGCATGCAAGAAATGACCCTCGAGGAAATTGGAGACAAATACAACCTCACCCGCGAAAGAGTAAGACAGATTAAGGAGAAGGCAATTCGCAGGCTGAGATACAACACGAAAAGTAAAACGCTGAAGACCTACTTAGGCCAGTAAGCAATATCCATAACAGAAGAAACAGAAAATGAAACTTAGAAAATCAGTATTTGCAGCCATTGCTGCCACATTGCTTATCGCTGTCAGCATGCAGGCCAAAGACGAGATGAAGCGAATTTATATCTTTGGATTTGCATCATCGTTCAACGATTCTATCGTATGCTTCACCGATGTACAGGCAGTAGACTCTGCCTGGCTCAACAGCAAGAACCACTTCCTGGTAAGCAGAGAAGATTACTCTTACCAGTTGCGCGACTATTTAGAGGGAGAAGGTTACAAACACCCCACCTGCATGGTAAGCTACAGCACAAACCTGAAAAAGCTGACCAAGAAATATAACAAAATGCGCAACAGCTATACCGCTCAACCCAAGAAATCCAAAAACAAAAGCGGTATGATAGAGGATGCAGCACCAAAATATCAGGTTAAAATCATCGGTATGGACCGTTTCATATTCTCGGGTATTAAGCCCGACTATGAGATCAACGAAGAGGTGGCTCAGAAGCCAGCCAAGAAGATTAAGGCAAAAGACGCACTGAAACAACAAAAGAAAAAGAAGCGTAATGCAAAATGAGAACTTCTTTAGCATAGCCGAACTCGACATCAAGATCTGCTTTGCCGAGTCACCATTCAACGGCATGCATCTTATCCCATCATTAGAACCCTTCAGAGAGAAAAATCTGAAGGGTGAACTTTTTTTTCAACTCTCGGTTGACGATACCTTGAGCCCCTACCCAAAGGAAAAGCGCAAACGCATCAGAGCCTTTGATACAGGAAATGGAAACACCATCGTCGATAAACTCGACAATGGCGGATACCAGTATATCATCAAGGACATACAAGGTGCCAACTGCTGCCTGTTGCTGACCAATAAAGACTTCAGCGACTGCCAATGCGCACTGAACGGTAACTACAACATGCGAAAATTCGGACTCAACAATGCCCTGATGCTCATCTTTGCCTTTGCAGGAAGCAAGATAGAAACACTCTTGCTGCATGCATCACTTGTAAGGCAAAACGGATATGGCTATGCCTTCATTGCCAAGAGCGGAACGGGAAAGAGTACACAGGTGAGCATGTGGCTGCGCTATCTGTCGGGGTGCGACTTGATGAACGACGACAACCCTATCCTACGAATCATAGACGATACACCTTATATATATGGTAGTCCCTGGAGCGGAAAGACACCATGCTATCGCAACGTAAAAGCAAAACTCGGTGCCATCACCCGCATAGACCGCGCACAAAAGAACTATGTGGAAAAGCTATCACCAGCAGAAGCCTTTGCATCCATACTGCCATCTTGTTCTTCTATGAAATGGGATCTGGATATTTTCAACAATATCTGCAATACCATCAGCCATCTTGTTGAGCTGTCGGATATCTACACCTTGCACTGCCTTCCCAATCGCGAGGCTGCCATTGTATGCAACCAAGCCATCAGAAAAGCATAACCCCATTCTGTATAAGATTTTATATGATGAAAGAGACTACATTACAAGTAACGGAAATACAGTTTCCTAATGCGCAGCTACTGCCCGAAATCATTAAGTTGCTTAATGAGGGACACACTGTCACCCTGCAGCTCAGGGGCTTTTCCATGCGTCCATTCCTGGAAGACAAACGCGACAAAGCCCTGCTTGCCAAACGCGAGATATACAATATCGGTGAGCCTGTATTGGCAGAAATCAGTCCTCGCCACTATGTACTGCATCGCATCATCAAAATTGAGGGCGAGGACGTCACACTAAAGGGCGACGGAAACCTTACAACAGAAAGTTGCAAGATGAAAAACATCAAGGCTATAGCTGTGGGATTCTACAGAAAAAGCCATCAAACACTCGACAGAATTGACGGCAGGAAATGGAGAATCTACTCTGCCATCTGGACTGCCTTGTCGCCTTGCCGAAGGTATTTGCTGGCCTTTTATCGCAAGATATGGATTCCGATTTTCGGAATCATGTAATACAAGTATTATAAGTGAAAGAGTTGAAAAGAATCTATTTTCTAAACTCCTTCACTTCTTCTTTTATACGTTGAATTTACACCTTATTCTATTATCTCAGCCTGTTTCCATTGGTCTACCAACAGCCGAGCATCACGAGTGGCAGTTTCCTCATCCACCTCGTACATTTCTATCAACAGATCAACCAGGTCTTTCACCTCAAAGTCTTTTCCCTGAATGCTGTTCCACAAGTAAGCAGAACTTTCATTCATGCTGATGATATTGCTGAAATCAATATTCTCCTCGCCTTCTGCCACGAGAATGTTTTCCCCACAAACAGTACGAAGATTGAATCCGTTCTTAGCTTTCATACTCTAATCGTCTTTATTTCATATTGTCGTTAAACCAATTCACAATCTGGCGCAAGAGATGTCTGCGGCTGTTGCCTCCATATATGCCATGATTACGATTGGTATAATATATCTCCTTAAAGTCCTTGTCTGCCTGAACCAAAGCCTCGGCATACTCGAATGTATTCTGCGGATGAACATTATCATCAGCCATGCCATGACACATAAGCAAAGCTCCATGCAAGTTGTCAACACGCTCTATGGGATTGGTCAGATAGCCAGCGGCATTCTCCTGAGGTGTACGCATATAGCGCTCAGTATACACCGTATCATAATAGCGCCAGTTGGTGGGAGGTGCCACAGAAACACCTGCCTTGAATACAGGACGGCCCTCACTCATACTCATCAGTGTGCAGAATCCACCAAAGCTCCATCCCCAGATACCGATGCGGTTTTTATCTACGAAAGGAAGACCGCCTAAATAAAGAGCTGTCTCTACCTGATCTTTTGCCTCTAAGTCACCCAGTCTGAGATAAGTACATTTCTCAAAGGCTGCTCCTCTGCCTCCAGTGCCACGACCATCTACACAAACGACAATATATCCTTCCTGGGCCAGATAATAGTCGAAGGCTCCTCCATTACCCATACTTCCTGTACTCCATGCATCCTTTACCTGCTGGTTACCCGGACCTGAATACTGGAACTGTATAACGGGATATTTCTTGTTGGCATCAAAGTCTACTGGTTTCACCATCCATCCATCCAGTTTCACTCCCTCGGATGTGGTGAAAGAGAAAGGTTCACGTTTTCCCCAATTATACTGGGCAACCTTGTCGAGCAACTCCTTATTGTCCTCCAACACTCTTACCACCTTTCCACGATTGGTACGCGAGGTGAAGACATAAGGATGACTGTAACTGCTCCAAGTATTGAAGAAATAACGATAATCACCCGAGAATATGGCAGCATTGTTTCCACGTGCATCGGTAAGTCTTTCGGTTGTGCCGTTGGCATGTGCCACATAGACCTGTCTGTCGTGCGGACTCAACATGCTTGACTGGAAATAGATATCACCCGTTTTCTCATTCATGCCATATACATCAGTCACCTCATAGTCACCCTTTTCTACCTGGCGAATCAACTTCCCCTTAATGTCGTACAGATAAAGATGCATATAGCCGTCGCGATCACTGGGCAGCAAGATGTACTTATTGCCTACACGAGTCCATTCCACCACTTCTTCCTTCACATACTTGGGCACACTCTCTTTAATCACCAGCTTCGCCTCACCCGTAAAAGGATTGAAAGAATAAAGATTCAGTTCGTCCTGATGTCTGTTCATCGTAAAGGCTATCATACTCTTGGCATCAGGAGCCTGCTTTACGCGAGGAATATAACCGTCCGAAGCCAAAGGTACATTCATGCGTACTGTCTTGCCGGCTTTCACATCATAACTCCAAAGGCTCACCACAGAGTTATCCTGACCAGCCTTGGGATACTTATAGGAATATTCACCTGGATAATCGGCATACTGTTTCAAGGCAGGCTTCTGACCGCAGAACAACTGCAGGGAGTAAGTCTTCACCTTCGACTCATCATAACGAATCCAGCTGAGTGCAGTTCCGTCAGCATTCCAAGCAAAAGACTTATTGAAACCAAACTCTTCTTCGTTCACCCAGTCAGGGATACCATTAATGATTTCATTGAACTTGCCGTCGTTTGTAACCTGTACCTCCTTCTTACCATCTGTGATAAAAAGATTGTTCTCTCTTACAAAAGCCACATGGCGGGAGTCTGGTGACCATGTAGCCACCTGCTGGTTCTCTCCATCCGACAACTTGAGCAAAGACTTGCTGGCAATGTCGTAAATGAAATACTCTGCTGTAAAAGAACGGCGATAAATACTCTTACGCTTGGTAAGAATGAGCATTCGCTTTCCATCAGGACTCAGTTCGTAACCATCTACCGACTCAAAGGGAGCCTTGCATGCTGCGGCATCAAACAAGACAGTCACCTGCTTGCCAGTCTTAAACGAATAACTCACGATTTGACTTCCATCGTTGCTGATAGAAGCATACAGGTCGGTGCCTTCTATCGGATTCACTCCACTGACATAAGAAGCTGTAAAACATCTCGAAGTAATATCCTCCAAGTCCAACTTCTCAGCTGCCTGTATAGATGACACCATCATAAAGGTTGCTATAAATATAATAAGTTTCTTCATAATCAGTCTTTGTGCAATGCCTTGATAGGCGAATCATCCTTGCACTCCAGCAACTGCCGTACGGTTATCTTTGGATTACGCTTCAGATAACTGCTGATGGTCTTTACATAACTTGTGGTAAAGACTTCCTTGTTCATCGCCTTATTCACCACCCACATGATTTTTCCCATGTGAAGGTCTCGGTCAAGCTGCGAACGATTATCAAAATCATCCATAGGATAAATGCTCAACAGATAGAAGGTAAGGCAATCCGGAACAATATAAGTTCGTGACATGGTAGCCCGTTGCTGGGCTGTATAAAATTTCTTGTATAGCGGATACTCGCTGCCCATATACTTGTCAAGCGAAATTCCTACAGAGTGTTCACCCACCACGATACTCTGGTCGAGCGCTCCTATCTGTGCATAGAAAGAAGGCTGCTGCAACTCTGGCATCCAGGCGTTCAGACGTTCAAACGATTCCTTTAACTGCTGGTTGATATCATCCATATTGGCATACTCAGCCTCAGCATCGGCAATAAGCGCCTGCAGAGTAGAGTCCTGATAGAACATCAGAAACCGATTGCTGATATTGGCATCAGTAATCGTGCCCAACTGAAGCATTTTCTCTATCAACGTACGTGTTTCTATCGGATAATCGGTATTCATCTGCTGCAAGGCAGAGAAATCTCCTGTTGTCAGATAACGACTTTCCAAACGATCATAGCGCTGTACGGAAAGTACAGCAGCCTCTGCTTCCTCATTCGGCTTAAACTTGAGTTCACAAGCCGAACAAAGAAGAAGCGTCACCGCCATGAATGCCATATATTTAAAAATATTTTTCACTTTGTCGCTATCTATTAACATTACGTGTGCAAAAATACTAAAAAATGTGATAAAAACAAAGTGTTTTTACTAATATTTTTAAACAAAAAGAACAATAATGAACAATTTTGGTGTATTTTTGCTCATTATTGCCCTTTTGTGTAGTCATTATCGTATATTATAATACACTTGCACAGGTTCTTCGTTCAGTTTCTTCCAGTCTTTCAACCACCGATACCACTCTTTCTCACCCTTGAAGCCATAGGTCTCATTGGCGCTGGTATAAGCCAGCTTGTAACTCAGTTTGTTGCCTGAAGGACGAACCACCTGTGTGTAGCAGTCTTTATTGGCAGGCATCTCTTTCACCAGCGCAGCCTGCGGCACATAGATACCCAAGCCCACTGTCTCCAGTTTGTGCTTGCCGTCATCCTTGCCCGTTGGCCAGTCACTGCCATAGCAGCCTCTTAAGCCCTTGCCGTCAGTATATTCGCTGGAACCTTTCACATTGATCAATCCTGTGGCAAACTGATAATCCGACACATCTTTGTTAAAGAACACGTCGACATCAAAATCACGATGCCCCGCATAGATGGTATAACGTATGGTGGCATTGACAGGTTTGAGTCCTGGAGCTGGAGTCCAGCCATTGTCTACTACTTCAACAATGGCTCTTACAGGACCTTCCGAGATAACTCTCTGTTCTTGGTACATTACATTGGTCAGCAATACTTGGTTCTCTCCATCCCAGCCACGGAGGGCACCCAAGCCATAGGTATTGCCCACCCACAGGCAGTCATCACCCGAGCCACCCTTCAACTGTTCCTCAGAAGGATAAAACTGCGTATCACGAATCACCAGTCCCTTGTTCACCTTGCCATATAGGTCGATAGTCTGTCGATGGTCGAAGTACACACGCATGGCTACCAATTCGCTTTCAAAACATACGCCATGGGAGTGGACATAATGGTAAGGATCCTTGGTCTTCTTGTCAAATGAGATACTGCGCATATAGATATCCTGCGCATTTTTAGCCAGTTTTTTATTTCGGCTTGGCAATACCAGTTCGGCAAAGGTACGGGCAGGATAGGCAGTCTGGTCACCTTCCTGCAATAACTGCACGCTTACCTCCTTGGTTTCCTTCTTGTCAAGGTCGACAAGAAAGCATAACTCATCGTTCACACAGTCACGGTCGATGTCATCCAACTGCGAAGGCACTTCCTTGCCGTCTACTGTTACTACAGCCTTTTTGACATCTCCCCACTGACGGATATCAATAACCACAGGCACATCCTTACGTGCCTCTTTTGAAGGATTGGTCACCGTCACATGGACCGGCGCCTGAGCTTGCGCTCCTAAACAAAGAAACGCAGCCAGCAACATGAATAGTTTTTTCTTCATCTTAGATTTTATTTTGTAGTTTGTTTATCGATTTTCGAAAGTTCAAGCCACAGGAATGTCAGAAGCTCAATTTCGAGAAGACTTTTTTCCCCTTGGCATAGTACTGCCACAATATCGAGCCTTCATACACTTGCGGGACAACACCTTCAACCCTACCCGACTGTATTCGCTGGCGGTCTTCATCAAAATCCTTACGCCAGACTTTGAAAGCCCTTCGCGCCTTGAATATAGCTTTGAAGTCGCCCAAGTTTCTTTTCAGAATCAACATCTCGAATGCAGCCAGATAGTCCAGAAACCATCTAATGAACATCACATGCTGCAGATCCCTGTCATCCAGATTCTTGTAAAGCATAGTCAGATTGTTTCTGAAGTTAAGGAATGTCTTCATAGGATTGCTTTTTGGCAACGTACCACCACCGACATGATATACTTCACTCTCTGGTATGCAGTATATCTTGCGCCCCATCAGACGCAGGCGCCAGCACAAATCTATCTCTTCATTGTGTGCGAAGAAACGACCGTCAAGCGCTCCGGCATCCCAATAGTCCTTGGCACGTATCATCATGCAGGCACCTGTAGCCCACAACACTTCCTGCTGGTAATCATACTGTCCGTTGTCCCTCTCCACAGTCTCAAAGATACGCCCCCTGCAGAAAGGATAACCATATTTGTCCAAAAATCCACCACAGGCACCAGCATATTCAAAGTTGTCCTTATCGCATTCTGCCAACAGTTTAGGCTGACAGGCTGCCACCTGCGGATGACTGTCCATAAACTCGATGAGCGGAGTTAGCCAATGATGTGTCACTTCCACATCGCTGTTCAACAGTACATAATACTCAGCCTCTATCTGCTTCAGGGCCTGGTTGTAACCTTCCGCAAAACCAAAGTTCTGCTCCAGAACTATAGTCTTCACCTGTGGATACTGTGTCTCCAACAGATGCATAGAGCCATCGGTGGAACTATTATCAGCCACCCATACCTCTGCATCCTGTCTGGAATACTCCACAACGCCAGAAAGATATTTTGCCAACATCTTCTGTCCGTTCCAATTCAATATAACGATTGCTACCTTTGCCATATCAACCGACAAAGATACAAATTATTAAGCACAAACAGCTTATCTGTGCCGAATAATTAAGTTTTTATAATGATAAACGTTCGCTTACGCGCACCTTTTCTCGTCATGGCAGAGGAAAAGCAAGCTTTACTCTGCTCATTTGACTTAACGAAAACGTTCCATTTCCTGCTTCAATCTGTTGTTGAGCAAGTTGGTAAACTCATAGTTCTTCAGTCCCCACTTGGGAGCTATCAGTAGTTCTGCTGGCGACTGACTCACAAAACGTTCGAGCACCAGATCTTTTCTTAGAAGCTTAATATACCCCACTATGACTTCTATATACTCTTCTACCGTATATACATGGAAAGGATGCTCTGCATACTGTTGAGCAAGACGGGTGCCCTTGATAACCTGCATCTGATGTATTTTCAGTATGTCAAGAGGCAACGAAGATATAATAGGAGCCTGACGCAGACTCTCCTCAGCATCCTCGCCGGGAAGACCGATAATAATATGTCCTCCTGTCAATATTCCCCGGACATGCGTCTGCTCCACCGCCTTTCTGCTGCAGGCAAAGTCATGACCGCGATTAATTCGCAAGAGAGTTTCATCATTGGCAGTTTCTATGCCATACTCCACCAGTACAAAGGTGCGTTTGTTCAGCTCTGCCAAGTAATCCAGCAACTCCTCGCTCACGCAGTCTGGACGCGTCCCGATGACTATTCCCATTATATCCTCTACCCGAAGTGCTTCCTCATACATTCTGCGAAGCTCTTCTAACGAGGCATAAGTGTTGGTATAAGCTTGGAAGTAAGCCAGATACTTCATATCAGGATATTTCCTGCCAAAGAAGCGCTTGCCTTCTTCCAACTGTTCGGTGATTGTCTTTTTGCGATTGCAGTAGCTTGGGTTGAAAGTCCGGTTGTCACAATAGGTACAACCGCCACTGGATATTTTCCCGTCCCTGTTAGGACAGGAAAACCCAGCGTCTATAGATATCTTTTGCACTCTGAAGGGAAACTGAGTACGTATCCAGGAGCCAAAGTCGTTGTAATAGTTCATCGCTAAAGGATCTCAGCCTTAAGGGCTGTCTTATCATAATTAAAATCTCCCAGACGAACCTTGATAAGCTGGTTGTCATACTCTTCCTTTGCCAAAGCCGGCGACAGTTCCACACGTACATAGTTCTTGGTAAAGCCATGCATGGCCTTGCCACGTGGCGCTTTCTCAAAGAGTACCTCTGCCTCCGTTCCTATATACTGGGCATAAAAAGCCTGGGTTTTCTCTTCACTCAGTTCGAGCAGACGCTTCGAGCGCAACTTTTTCTCCTTGTCGCTTACCACATAAGGGATACGCAGAGCTGCAGTACCTGGTCGTTCCGAATATGGGAACACATGAAGCTGTGTGACAGGCAGACTCTTCAGGAATTCATAGCATTCCTCAAAACACTCAGGAGTCTCACCACGACAGCCCACCATCACATCCACACCAATAAAGGCATCGGGCATCTTCTCCTTGATAAGGTTTACCTTATGGGCAAAGAGAGCCTTGTCGTAACGGCGGTGCATCAGCTTCAGCACCTCGTCGCTACCGCTCTGCAAGGGGATATGAAAATGCGGCATGAAGGCACGGCTCTCAGCACAATAAGCTATCAAGTCGTCGTCACACAAGTCTGGTTCCAGACTTGATATACGATAACGCTGAATACCAGTCACCTGGTCGAGCGCCTTTACCAAGTCAAGAAAACACTCATGGGTAGTCTGTCCGAAGTCACCAATGTTGACACCAGTAATCACGATTTCCTTTCCTCCTTCGCTTGCAGCCTGCCCAGCCTGGTCAACCAACGAAGCAATACTTGGGTTGCGCGAGTTGCCTCGTGCAAAAGGAATGGTACAGTAGGTACAATAATAGTTACAGCCGTCCTGCACCTTCAGAAAATAGCGTGTACGGTTACCACGCGAACAGGAAGGCTGAAAAGTCTTGATGTCCTTGGTCTTCACGCTGTGATGTTCATGCAGCGCATTCACACCAACTTCTTCCAGTCCTGACTCAAAAGCGAACTTCTGTGCCCAGGCATCGCTGAGATACTGCAACAGATGAGCCTTCTCATTAGCACCCAATACCAGGTCAACACCTTCTATCTTACTTACGTTCTCCGATTCAAGCTGCGCATAGCAACCCGTAACAATAACAAAAGCGCCAGGATTCTGTCGCACCATACGGTGTATAGCCTGACGGCATTTATGATCGGCAACTTCTGTCACCGAGCAGGTATTGATCAAACAGATGTCTGCACGCTCCCCCTTTTGGGCAGTTATCACGCCCATGTCTTCGAGCATTTTTCCAAAAGTAGAGGTTTCCGAAAAGTTTAGTTTACAACCTAAAGTATAATAAGCAGCCTTTTTGCCTTGAAATGCACTTGTGTCTATCATATAAAGAGTTTGGTGTATATAAACGAAAAAGCCGCCAGACCATAGGTCCAGCGGTGTTTCTCTCATTTTTCGTTCGTTAAGTATACTAATACTTAATTACTTTGCAACTGAATCAGTAGCAGCAGAGTCAACAGTAGCTACAGTATCAGCTGAATCAACAGCTGTTGTATCAACTGAATCTGCAGAGTTTGCATTTGACTTTGTGTTACCACCGCAAGATGCGAAAGAGATAGCTGCAATAGCTACGAACATCAAAACTAATTTCTTCATTTTCTTTGCTTTTTAAATCTGTAAAACAATCATTTGTTTATTAAAACGATGCAAAGGTAAGTATTTTTTTAATACGTTGTTCTTTTTTTTGTGACTTTTTTTAGGGCCTTTTTGTAACTATTTTGTAAACCACTAACAATCAGTAACTTACAAACTGCTAACAAAAGTTAAAGTTTTTCACGTGCTCGGCAACAGCCATTTTTTAACACTTTTAGCGCTTTTTCCTTGCATCTTCCTTACAGTTCAATTACCTGTCCATCATAACCAAACTGGAAACCTTTCGGCAGCCGTTTGTTGGCAGCATCATGTAAGCCTATATCATGCGTCATGTGGGTAAAGTACACTTTCTCGGCTCCTATCCTTATCGCAAAGCGGATGGCATCGTCCACCAGTTGATGACTGTGATGTGGTTTATCGAATCTCAAGGCATTGACAACGAGCACTTCCAAGCCTTTCAGGTAAGGCAGTTCCTCGTCAGGTATAGTTTTCATATCCGTGATATAAGCAAACTTGCCAAAACGAAATCCGAGGATAGGCATTTTGTCGTGCATCACTTTGACAGGCATCCATTCTATATCACCTATTTTATATATATGATGGGGCTCGATGGTATGCAACTGCAGTTTGGGAGCACCAGGATACAGTTCTTTAGAAGAGGCAGGAAAGCAATATGGCATAGTAACAGGCAACGATTTCGTAACGCCCTTGTCACCATAGATATTGATATCACCATATTTGCAGAAAGGACGCAGGTCGTCTATTCCCCCTACATGGTCATAGTGTTTATGGGTAATCAGCAACCCATCTATTTTTCTGAAAGGCACTCTGAGCATCTGCTGCCTGATATCCGGACCGGCATCTATCAGCAGCCGGGTGCTCTCTGTCTCTATCATGGCAGCACTCCGCAGCCTCTTGTCCTTAGGATCAGTACTGCGACACACGTCACACTCACAGCCCAAAGCAGGCACCCCACCCGAGGTACCCGTTCCTAACAGTGTTACCTTCAACATATCTTATTTGTGTATTCTTCAGAATATATTCACTTCGGGATAGATGTCTATACCGAACTTGTTCTTCACATCCTTTTGTACCGTACGACAAAGCGTCACCACTTCCGCTCCTGTAGCTCCGCCACGGTTTACCAACACCAGTGCCTGTTTGTCGTGCACTCCGGCACGTCCAAGGCTCTTACCTTTCCAGCCACACTGGTCAATCATCCATCCTGCCGGTATCTTCTCATGCTCAGCATCTATGGTGTAATGAGGCATTCCCGGATACAGGGCAGCCAACTCGTCATACTTACCCTTGCCAACAATAGGATTCATAAAGAAACTGCCGGCATTGCCCTGCACATCAGGATCGGGCAGTTTGGCTCGGCGTATTTCTATGATCACCTGGCGCAACTCTTCTGCTGTAGGTTTTTCTATACCTTTGGTTGCCAGAGCGGAATTGATATTGCCATATTCGAGCGAAGGAACGAAAGTACGCGAAAGCTCATATACCACATGCGTGATAAGATACTTGTTGTGCCACTCGTGCTTGAATCTACTCTGTCGGTAACCATATCCGCAGTCTTCGTTCGACAGCCACACCACTTTTCCTGTGGCAACCTCCACCGCTTCCACCTTATATATAATATCCTTGGCCTCTGCTCCATAGGCGCCAATATTCTGTACAGCACTGGCACCCACCTCACCTGGAATAAGCGAAAGATTCTCTGCTCCATGGTATCCATGCTTGACGGCATAAGCCACCACATCATCAAACACCTCACCGCTGCCACATTCCAAGAACACCTTGTCGCCCTCTTCGGCAACAACACGAACACCAAGAATGGCTGAGTGAAGCACGGTGCCAGGATAATCCTGTGTAAGCAACAGGTTGCTGCCACCGCCCAAGAGCAACAAAGGTTCATCTGCCTCACTCAAGGAGGCGACTATCTGCTGAGCCTCTTCAACAGAGGCATACTCCACAAATCGACGGCAACAGGCATCAATACCAAATGTGTTGTGCCCCAACAAGCTGTAATTTCTTATATCTTTCATTTCTATATACCTTATTATATATAAAGAGGTGTATTCTCTACTACATATTCAGCTTCATCAGCAACCACTTGCCCTTCACACGACGGAAAGTAAGCTGAGTTTCCATTCCATTGGCAATACCTCTGATAACAAATATCTTCTGGCTGCTCTCCGTATATTTCTGTCCGTAAATGATGTTGTATATCATCCCGTTAGGCAACTTGGGAGCAAAGGCAGGCCATGTTTCCGGTTCGATATCACCCGTCATCGTACTGAAGTCATCATCAGGATCAGGACCAACAAACTTCACAGGATTGTGCAGATGCTGCGACTGGAAGGTGGAATCCGAAGCAAAAGATCCATAAAACTTCAGGAAGCTGGCATTCATATTGGCATACATCGGCTTGTAATTAATCGAAGTCATCATCCATTGACCATTGATACGATTGAACAGGAACTGTTGCACCGTCTTCGTTCTGAAGAACACTTTCTCTACCACCACATGATCGATAGTTGTGTCCTTTACAAGATTCATCTGACGCTGGTTGTCAAATATCAGCGTATAGTAATCCTGTCGCATAAAGAAATGCTCCATTCTCCAATGACGCTTGTCAATGGTCTTCACTACCTTGTCGTGTCTGTAGACAGGCAGAGGAAAGTGTACACGTTTCAACTGAAGCTTTCGGTTGGCGGCAAAATTAAAGATAAAGTCATCAAACAACTCATCAGCCGCCTTTGGCATAGGAGTTTCCTCTATCAGAGCCTCAGTAGAGTCCATAGCCTGTGTGTCTGCCACTAAGGTGTCAGTATTTGCGGAATCTGCAACAGCAGCCGGTTTTTTGTCAGAACACCCTGTTGCAGAAAATCCAATGATGGTCAGTGCCGCCATGAAGACGGCAATAAAAGAAAGTTTTTTCATAAACCAACCTGTTTTTCTCAAATTTTTGCATGCAAAAGTACACATTTCTTTTGAGATATTTCATATTTCAACCGAAAAATGTTATCTTTGCACACAAATTAGACTTAATTAAGTTAGAAATATGTTATTAGAGAAAATAGAAGGACTCTTGAAGGAAGTCAGCGCACTGACAGCAAAGAATGCCGAAGAGGTGGAGCAGCTTCGCATCAAGTACCTAAGCAAGAAGGGCGAGATCAATGCCCTTATGGCAGACTTCCGTACAGTGGCTGCCGATCAGAAAAAGGCTATTGGCGTTAAGATCAACGAGTTGAAGCAGGTTGCCCAAAACAAGATCAACGGTTTGAAGGAGCAGCTCGAAGAGGCTGAAGCCTCAAGTGACGACATCGATTTGACCCGTACAGCCTACCCTGTAGCATTGGGAACCCGCCATCCTCTTACGATTGTCAAGAATCAAATCATAGACATCTTCTCTCGTATGGGCTTCACGCTCTATCACGGACCTGAGGTTGACGACGACAAGCACGTGTTCACCATGCTTAACTTTGCAGCCGACCATCCTGCCCGCGATATGCAAGACACCTTCTTCATCGAGCAGAGCGATCCCAATGATGTCACCAAGAACATCCTTCTGCGCAGCCATACCTCTGGCGACGAGGCTCATTATATGGAAACTCACGAGCCTCCTATCCGTGTACTTTGCCCAGGTCGAGTATATCGCAACGAGGCCATCAGCGCCCGTGCCCACTGCTTCTTCCATCAGGTAGAAGGCTTGTATGTTGACAAGAATGTAAGTTTTACCGACTTGAAGCAGGTGCTTCTTACCTTTGCCCGCGAAATGTTCGGTGCAGACACCAAGATACGTTTGCGTCCAAGTTACTTCCCTTTCACCGAGCCAAGTGCCGAGATGGACATCTCATGCAACATCTGTGGCGGTAAAGGATGCAACTTCTGCAAGCATACCGGTTGGGTAGAGATTTTAGGATGCGGTATGGTAGATCCTCACGACCTTGATGCATGCGGCATTGACAGCAATGTCTATACCGGCTATGCCTTCGGCATGGGTGTGGAGCGCATCACCAACCTGAAATATCGCGTCAGCGACCTTCGTCTCTTCTCTGAGAACGATACCCGCTTCCTCCGCGAATTTGAATCTGCAAAATAACAACAAACCATATCCACTCAATAGCCTCGGAAATCCCGAGGCTATTTTATTTATCCCCCTCCCTCATCACTATCAACACTTTTCTCGAGTGAAAAGATACACTCTTCCGAGAATCAAACTTTTTCGATGGCAACTCGCCGCTGTCTTCAGACTACTGTATAATCAACAACAGCAAGGGAAATTAATGAATAAATATTCAGGAATACGATTAGCTTAGTTGAGATGAAAAAATCACCCAGTTGGGAAAAATTATTTTTCCAGTTGACCGACGACTTTTTCATAGTTATATAATTATTTTTTAGCAATTATCGCATAATTATACTGTATAAGTATACACATACACAGCTGACTTAGAATGCCCTTTCATCTATTTGTATTTAATGAAAGAACAAAAAAAGGTTTGTCTCACGACAAACCAAATTTCCGAAACGTCGCATAAGCGCACCTTTTCTCGTCATGCCAGAGTGAAAGTAAGCTTTACTCTGCTCATTTGACTTTATGAAAAACGTTCCTATATTATATCAAAAACCTAATTTATTATATTACCTTTAAAAAACACTGCTAAAAACTATTCGAATGTACTTATCCTGACGTCTGGTATTATTTTCATTTGCTGGTACAAAATTATAGTAAATACCAGAAAATGATCCAAATGACCAAAGATTTTTCCCCTTTTTGCCATGCAAACGATTGCATTTTGCAACGCACCTAACTTTCGCAGGGTTCAATAATGTATTGAACCCAACGAAAGATCTACACCTTATTATATATATAGCGCGCGAATCACAACACTATTCTGTCTACACAGCAGAAAAAACTATCTGCACAGAATCATAGTTTACGTTACAAATCGGAAAGATGGCGCTCTACGGGAATGCCACGGTTCTTGTCCTCATTATCTTTATTGATGTCAATCCAGTTTCGCAGAATATCCATGGCAGTGCGGGTGGCATGACGAAGACTGTCTCCGTCTCTCAACCTTCCTACAATGATGCTCGAAAAAATATCGCCCGTACCAGGAAACTGTACCGGTATTTCCTCGTAAGGAAGCAGAAAATGCTCATTGTTAAAGTGATTGTAGCCCACCACGGCATGTTGCTGGTCGACAATGCAAGTAGTGATGAGAACGGACTGCGAGCCAAATGCCCGCAACTTGTCGACAAGGACATAAGCCTCAGCTTCGGTCATTCCCTCCTCCTTATAAGGCACATCTGCCAAAAGACAGGCCTCGGTATAGTTGGGAAAGCAAAGATGAGCCACACCCAGCATTTCCCGCATGCACCGCACGGTACCCTCGTTGGCTCCAGAATAAAGGCGACCATAGTCGCCCATCACTGGGTCCACAAATATCTCCGTCCCCTGCTCTGCCTGTTCATGACAGTAATGCGCCACCATCTTGGCTTGCTCCTCAGAGGCAAGGAAGCCTGTGGTGATGGCATCAAAATGAATTCCCAACTCGTCCCACTTCTGCATGGCGTCCTTCATATACGAAGTACTTTCCATCACGGCATACTTGCCATAAGGAAAGGTGTTGCTGATCAACATGGTGGGCAGATTGAACACATCGTGACCCATATAGGAAAGGATGGGCATCTGCACAGCTGCCGACACCTTGCCATAACCACACATATCGCTAATAATCAGAATATTGCTTTTTGCTTTCATCGTATATGTATGCTGATTAATAGCTGGCTGTACACTTGATACCCAACGCCTCCACACGTGCCTTGATGGCATCGAGTTCTTCGTGAGTAGCCTTTGCCAAAAGCTTGTCGGGAGTTTCACGGTCGATGGTGTAGACCATTACCTTTTCTGGCTGGATGTCCTTGACTGCCTCCAACCAGGGTGCCACATAGTACTCGCTCACATTGTCGGTTCCGTCGCCATGCATAAACATGGTCTGGATGATAACATGTCCATCAAACATCTTGAGATAACGGATGACATCCTCCACGTCGTAAGCAGGCTGCTGCGGACGGTCCACCTTGCGGATATAGTCCATATCCACGGTATCGAGCTTCAGGATGTTGTTCTCCACCAACATAAGAGCCTCCCGCACCTCAGGCTTATAGATATAGGTGGCATTGCTCAGTACCGACACCTGCACCTTGGGAAAATACTTGTCGCGCAGCGCTATGGTATCCTTGATGATGCCAAGGAAATCGGGATGCCCTGTAGGTTCACCATTACCAGCAAAGGTCATGTCGTCGAGGGGTTCGTTGTTGGCCTTGCGCTGTGCCAGTACCTGCTCAAGGGCTGTGCGTACTTCCTCACGTGTGGGGCGCTTATTGTGAGGACGGAAGTCGGCATTGAAGCCACACTCGCAATACAGACAGTCAAAAGAACATACCTTGCCGTCGGAAGGCATGAGGTTGATGCCCAACGATACTCCTAAACGACGGGAGTTGACGGGACCAAATATAGGTGACGGATAAATAATTGTTGACATAATAATAACGAATTTCTTAATGTTGTAATACCTATTCTGAAATCTGGCTGCAAAATTACGAAAAAAATACGAGACACGCATCATAATAAAAAGTCTTTTTCTGCGTTTTATGAATAATGAAACGTTTCTTTCTAATATTCACGATAATGACAGTCGCCGCCATACAGGCTGTGGCTCAAAGTTTTACGCTCCGGGGAAGAGTGACCGACCAGGACATGAACCCCGTGGAATTGGCTACTGTGTCGGTAGCCAAGCAAGGCAAGATAGCCTTCACATCACTCAAGGGTGAATTCTCCATGCAACTCATGTCGGCAGACAGTGTGGTGGTGAAGTTCTCGATGATAGGCTATAAGACAAAGACCCGTGTGCTGCGACGTCCAAGGGGAAAACAGACCCTGCAGATAGTGCTGCATACCGAAGATAATATGATAGACGAGGTGCAGGTGACAGGCGAGAAGATTCAGACCAGTCAGACCCAGGAACTGAAGACCAAAGATGCCAAGATGGCACCTTCTGCCAGTGGCAATGCTGTGGAGAACCTCATCCAGCAACAGGCAGGTGTGAGCACCCACAGCGAACTGTCATCACAATACAATGTGCGAGGCGGTGCCTTCGACGAGAACTCTGTATATATTAATAATGTGGAAGTGTTCCGTCCGTTCCTGGTACGAAGCGGACAGCAAGAGGGTCTTTCGGTCATCAACCCCTATATGGTAGACAAGATAGGCTTCTCTACAGGAGGCTATGCTGCCAAATATGGAGACAAGATGAGCTCGGCCCTCGATATCACCTACAAGACCCTGAAGCCCAAGGCAGGCAAGAAACAGATTATAGAAGGAAGTCTGGCTGCCAGTATGCTGGGCGCTGATGCCTATATAGGATTGGGAACCAAGAAACTGTCGTGGCTCAACAGCGTGAGATACAAGACCAACTCATACCTGCTCGGATCGATGGAAACCAAGGGTGAGTACAAGCCCAAATACCTCGACTACCAGACCTATCTGAGTTATACTCCCAACAAGAGATGGAAACTCGACCTCATAGGCTACATATCCGACAACCATTACGACTTTGAGCCCGAAAACAGAGAGACCACCTTTGGAACGATGGAGAATGTGAAGAGTTTCAAGGTGTATTTTGACGGACACGAGAAAGACCGCTTCATCACCTACTTCGGAACTCTTGGCATCACGCGCAACTTCGGTACGAAGACCAACCTGTCGCTGATAGGAAGTGCCTTCTATACCAAGGAACAGGAGAAATACGACATTCAGAGCCAGTACTGGCTCGACCAGACCGAGACGAGTGAGAATCTGGGTGTTGGCACCTACTTTGAGCATGCACGCAACTATCTGACAGCCCGTGTACTGAGTGCCAAGCTGATGTTCAGACACAAGGCGCAGCACCACGAGATGGAAGCAGCCTTCACCTATAAGAAAGAACACATATCGGAGAACTCTGTGGAATACGAAATGCGCGACAGCGCCGGCTACAGCGTGCCACATACAGGAAAAGACCTAATGATGATCTACTCGCTCAAAGCCCGCAACACCCTCGACGCCCACCGCATAGAGGCATATCTGCAAGACACCTACCGCTTTGCCAGCAAGGGAGGACATACGCATTTCACCCTCAACTATGGTGTACGCCTGAGCCAATGGAGCTTTAACAAGGAAACCATCCTCAGTCCACGCATCTCGCTGGGCATCATTCCAGCCTATAGCGAGAACACCACCATCCGTCTGGCAGCAGGTCTATACTATCAGGCACCATTCTTCAAGGAACTGAGAGACACCTCTACCGTCAACGGAATGACCATCGCCTCACTCAACCAGAAGATAAAGAGCCAGCGAAGCATCCACTTCATAGCAGGCTACGACTACCGGTTCCGCATGGCCAACCAGCGATTCAAGTTCTCGGCAGAAGCCTACTACAAGGCATTGAGCAATCTGGTGCCCTATTCTGTCAACAACGTGAAGGTGACCTACTACGGCAACAATGAGGCAAGCGGACATGCAGCCGGACTCGACCTCAAACTCTACGGCGAGTTCGTGCCAGGCACCGACTCTTGGATCAGCCTTTCCATCATGAATACCAAGATGAAGTTGGGCGGCAAGTCCATCCCATTGCCTACCGACCAGCGGTACGCCATGAACCTCTTCTTCACCGACTACTTCCCCGGAAGTGACCGATGGCGCATGTCACTCAAGTTGGCCTTCGCCGACGGACTGCCTTTCTCGGCTCCTCACCGCGAACTGGAGACCAACACCTTCAGGGCCACCTCATACCGAAGAGCAGACATCGGTATGAGCTACCTGCTCTACGACAACACCAAGCGAACAAAGAAATCGTTCCTCAAAGATATATGGCTGGGTGTAGACTGTCTCAACCTCTTCGGAATCGACAATGTGAACAGCTACTACTGGGTGACAGATGTGACCAATCAGCAGTATGCCGTGCCCAACTATCTGACAGGAAGACAGATAAATGGACGTATTTTAATAGAATTCTAAATATTTAACCGTAGATAGCGTGCTATCTGCGGTTTTTTTCGTATCTTTGCCACCGATTTGTGCGCATCTGTCGCCTACATCCACTATAAAAGAAAAGAAAACTATACATAATAATTAATTATGAGCAAACAAATAGAAAAGATTAAGGAGCTGATCGCCAAGCGCGAACAGGCTCGTCTTGGCGGTGGCGAGAAAGCCATCGAGAAGCAGCATGCACGTGGCAAATATACAGCTCGTGAGCGTATCGAAATGCTGGTAGATGCCGGCAGCTTCGAGGAGTATGACATGTTCAAGTTGCACCGCTGCACTAACTTCGGTATGGAGAAGAAGCAGTATCTTGGCGACGGTGTGGTTGCTGGTAGTGCTACTATCGCTGGCCGCCTGGTATATGTATATGCTCAGGACTTCACCGTAAATGGTGGTTCGCTTTCTGAGACTATGGCACAGAAGATATGCAAGGTGATGGATATGGCGATGACCATGGGTGCACCTGTTATCTGTATGAACGACTCAGGTGGTGCACGTATTCAGGAAGGTATCTGCGCACTCGCCGGCTATGGCGAGATCTTCGAGCGCAACATCCTTGCTTCAGGTGTTATCCCACAGATCTCAGCTATCATGGGCCCTTGCGCCGGTGGTGCCGTTTACTCTCCAGCTTTGACCGACTTCATCATCATGAAGGAGCAGACATCTTACATGTTCTTGACAGGTCCTAAGGTGGTTAAGACCGTAACAGGTGAGGATATCGATGCAGAGCACCTCGGTGGTGCTTCGGTTCACGCTACCAAGAGTGGTGTAACTCACTTCGCTGCCAAGACAGAGGAAGAGGCTATCGAAATGATCAAGAGCCTGCTCTCTTACATCCCAAGCAACAACACAGAGGAGGCTCCACGTGTAGAGTGCACCGACCCTATCGACCGCATGGACGATTCTCTGAACGAGATTATCCCAGAGGATCCTAACCAGGCATACGATATGTATAAGGTGATTGGTGCTGTAACCGATAACGGAGAGTTCTTCGAGGTTCAGCCTAAGTTTGCCAAGAACATCATCACTGGTTTCGCCCGCTTCAATGGTCAGAGTGTAGGTATCGTTGCCAACCAGCCATCAGCATACGCTGGCGTACTCGATGTGAATGCCAGCCGTAAGGCAGCCCGCTTCGTACGTTTCTGCGATGCTTTCAATATCCCTATCGTATCTCTCGTAGACGTACCAGGCTTCTTGCCAGGTACAGGTCAGGAGTACAACGCTGTCATCCTCCACGGTGCACAGTTGCTCTACGCTTACGGCGAGGCTACCGTGCCAAAGATTACTATCACATTGCGTAAGAGCTATGGTGGTAGCCACATCGTGATGGGTTGCAAGCAGTTGCGTGCCGACTTGAACTTCGCTTGGCCATCTTCAGAGATTGCTGTAATGGGTGCCAGCGGTGCCGTTGCCGTTCTCTGTGGTAAGGAAGCTAAGGCTAAGAAGGAAGCCGGCGAGGACGTGAAGGCATTCCTGGCAGAGAAGGAGCAGGAGTATACTGACAAGTTTGCTAATCCTTATCAGGCAGCTCAGTATGGCTACATCGATGACGTCATCGAGCCACGCAACACCCGTTTCCGCATCTGCCGCGGTTTGGCTCAGCTCGCTACCAAGCGTCAGAACCTGCCAGCCAAGAAGCATGGTTGTATGCCAATGTAATGAGATGATGTTTAATGTTTAGTGCTTAATGTCTACTTTGTGTACATTTAGCACTAACAATTAAACATTAAACATTAATAATTAAACATTATATTAAATGGACAAAAATATTTATGCTGCCATTGCCATAGCACTCTACGAGTATCAGGGCAATAACGTACACGACAAGGAGCCGGGCATCATCACCATACAGCCACGACAGACTATGTGGAATGCCAAGTTCCTGAGTTTAACAGCTAAACCATAAAGTAACAGAAATGAAAGAGTTTAAATATACAATCGACGGAAAAGAGTATAAGGTTCAGATTGACGCTGTAGAGGGAAACATCGCAAGCGTGAACGTGAACGGCGAAGCTTACAAGGTGGAAATGGAACAGGAAGCTGAGCCTGAGAAGAAGAAAGTAGTGCTCGGTCAGCCAGCCGCATCGGATGATGCAGAGGCTACTCCTGCTGCCAACGTAAATACCGCCAATGCCGTAAAGGCTCCTCTGCCAGGTACCATCACCAGCATCGAGGTGACTGTTGGTCAGGAAGTAAAAGCTGGTGATACTGTTGTCGTTCTCGAGGCGATGAAGATGCAGAACAACATCGAGGCTGAGAAGGACGGCAAGGTAACCGCTATCTGCGTGAAACCAGGTCAGGCTGTTCTCGAAGAGGATGCCCTCGTAGTTATCGAGTAATTCCAAGAAACATAGAATTATACATTCTAAAGACTAAGAAGCTAAAAGCTTTTCATCATAAACGGGCAGAACTCATGGTTCTGCCCGTTTTTCTGTTTTTTTATCATTTTTTTCAAAGAAAAGGGTCCGTTTTTGAGAATTTTATTATACTTTTGCATTGAAAAAGTAAAAAATAAAAAACTATGAACCCATTATACCTACTTCAATTTGCATGTTTAATCTTCATGCTCATCAACGCTTTCATCTTGGCTATGACCCATCTTCACGTGAGTTGGAAGAACAAGCGATTCGAGCGTTCGCGTGGAATGATATTAATCGCCATGATAGGCTTGGCATTGCAATATTTCATGCAGATGTTTTTCGGATTCAGGGCGACAGACGCCAACTTGGGTGCTATAATCAACATCCTGATCTATACCCCCTGCTTCACCCTCATCTCCATGGGTATCTATAACATAGAGGCAACCCATGCCAACAGAAGGAAGTTCCACTTTGTATGCTCAGTCATCTATATCGCCATTATCGCCATCTTTGCCCTAAGTTCCTACCTCAATCAGGGTCTGTACATCGGCAAGTGGCTCTACGTCATGCTGGCACTCTATTTCGGAAATGTGGTGTACTGCATTTATATGATTGTGCAGGAAATGATCAAGCGCAAGAACATGCTCGAAACAATGGCGGCATCCGATATGCTCCCCTATGTGAGATATGCCCGTTCCAGTGTGGTCATCCTGTTTTTGGCTGCCATCATCATGCCTTTCGCTATCCTCTCCAACACATTGTTGTTCATCGCAGGACCTTTTGGCCTGCTCGCCCTTCTCTTCTTCAACCTCAGCTTTGTGGCACTCGGCAGTAGCTACACTCCTACCGAAGAACTGTTGGACAAGGAAGAAGAACAGGAAGAAGCCATCAAGGCGAACGCAAAGAGGAAAAAAGCAAAGTCAGAAGAAAAGACAGAAGAGTCCAATGACAACGAGATGGATGATATCGACAATACGCCCCAACTGCCAGAAGAAAGAAGGAAACTCATCCAGGAAAGTCTTGACAGGTGGTGTGCCAACATGGGCTACAAAGACAGCGCTGCCAATATGCTGACACTATCAAACACACTCCACATCTCGAAAAACGAACTGAGTATCTACTTCGACCAGTGCCTGAAATCCACCTTCAGAATATGGCTCAGCGAGATACGATTCAATGCAGCCAAGCAGATGATGACAGAATGTCCCGACTACAGCAACGACATCGTTTCGGCAGAATGTGGCTTCTCTTCGCGCACTCATCTCTATCGCGTTTTCAAAGCCAAAGAGGGCTGCACTCCTACCGTCTGGCGAGAAATACATTCATAGAAAGAAGATAAATCATAGAAATTTCCCCTTTGCAAAAGTTGAGCGAATAAGAAATACTATTTCTGTTTTCGAACAAAAAACATGAAAAAATCCTCAAAAAGGTGTCGCATTCCTACGAATGCGACACCTTTTTGATAGGAATGCGACACAAAAGTTGAGGAATGCGACACCCTGTTTCAACGAAAAATACTAATTTTGTGCCATGAAAGAACTATATGCAGTAACAACAACAGAGTCTGTACTGCTCATCATCGGAGCGTCCATACTCATATCAGGCATCATCATCGGTTGTGCCATGATACGAGATTATCGCAACTATCTGAACGAGCACATAAAGGCACGGTTCACCCTCGCTGATTTCTTCCGACGGGAAAGATTTTACCTGTTCCTGTTCCTCGTTCTGACAATCATCATCCTGCAGAACCTTTGGTACCTTATAGAAAGGTAAAAAGGTAAAAAAGTAAAAAGGTAAAAAAGTAGGAAGGTAAAAAAGTAAAAGGTAAAGAAACAAAGAAAAAGTAAATATAAACCAAGTAAAAGACAATATCTATGTTGGCAATACTCTTTAGTTTATGTTTCTCATTCCTTTGGGCTAACCGAAAGGAAGAGAAAGAAAGTTAGTGATGAAAAACACAGACACACCGACCTGAGAGTGTTTTATACCTCTCCCGGCCGGTGTGTCTTATCGTTTTTTCCAATATGTTTGTTCCTTCGTTTACAGTTTGTTGCCCTCTTTGGGGAACACCACTGTAGGCTCATAGGTCTTAGCCTCCTCTAAGTCCATCAGCGCATAGGCGATGATGATAACAGTATCACCCACCTGCACCTTACGGGCTGCGGCACCATTGAGACAGATGCAACCGCTTCCGCGCTCACCTTTTATAATATAGGTCTCGAGACGCTCACCATTGTTGTTGTCCACTATCTGAACCTTCTCGCCCGCTATCAGCCCTGCGGCATCCATCAGGTCTTCATCTATCGTGATGCTGCCCATATAGTTGAGGTTGGCCTCTGTCACCGTCACACAATGGAGCTTAGCCTTCAATACTTCTATCTGCATAATATCGGTTTGTTTAACAATCGTTTATCCTTTATATCTGATATGGTCGATGAGACGGATAGGAGTCTTACCACAATATACTGTGATACAACCCACTACGTAGTCGCTCGCTTCCCATGAATCCACATCCTGCAGGCTGTCGCCGTCTACAATCTCAAAATACTCTACTTCCAGTCCTTCTATGGCGTTGATGTCAGCCACAACCTTGTCGTGAGTCTCCTTCACCGTATGGCTCTTGGCATATTCCACACTCTCCTTCAGAGCCTTGTAGATAGCTGGAGCTATGGCACGCTCATCGGCTGAAAGCAAAGTGTTGCGGCTACTCTTTGCCAATCCGTCCTCATCACGGACAATAGGACACTCCACAATCTGTACATCAGCCCCGATATACTTCACGAGTTGCTTGATGACAGCTATCTGCTGCCAGTCCTTCTCACCGAAATAAGCACGGGTAGGACGTACAATATAGAACAGGCGGCTTACCACCTGGCACACACCATTGAAATGGCCAGGACGACGGGCACCCTCCATGACTGTAGATACAGGTGGGAACTCGAAATGACGCTCATCGGGTGTAGGATACATCTCCTTGACTGATGGTGCGAACACATAATCAGCACCACAAGCCTCCAAAAGCTTGCAGTCGGCTTCGAGTGTACGAGGATAACGGTCCAGGTCACCCTGATCGTTAAACTGAGTAGGGTTCAGGAAAACCGAGACTACTGTCACGCCATTCTCATTCACACTACGCTTGACGAGAGAGGCGTGACCCTCATGAAGCGCTCCCATAGTTGGTACAAGACCGATTTCCTTACCCTCCTTGCGAACTGCGAAGAGTTCATTCTGGAGGTCAACAATCTTATCGAATACTTTCATTGCTAAATTTGTTTTCGGGGTGCAAAATAACAACTTTTTTCTTAAATAAGAAAGAAATATTATAAAAATATGCCAATAAAGCGGTTCTTTTTCTTGTTTTCGACAAAAAGTTGGCTTAATTTGAAGTTTTTTTTGTATCTTTGCACCTAATTCGTAAGAATAAAATTATAACTATGGCAAAGAAAGTATTATTCATCAATCAGGAGATTGACCCCTACGTGGCAGAAAGCCACATGTCAGTAATGGGACGTGAGTTACCTCAGAAGATGCAGGAAGCAGGCTTCGAGATTCGCACATTCATGCCCAAATGGGGCACTATCAACGAGCGCCGCGGCCAGTTGCACGAAGTCATTCGCCTGTCTGGAATGAATCTTATCATCGACGATACAGACCACCCTTTGATCATCAAGGTGGCCTCTATCCCTGTCACACGCCAGCAGATATACTTCATCGATAACGACGACTATTTCAACAATCGCCAGATGGGTACCGACGAAACTGGTCAGGAGTATACAGATAATGGTGAACGCGCCATCTTCTTTGCAAGAGGCGTGCTCGAGACTGTGAAGAAGCTACGCTGGCAGCCCGACGTCATCATCTGTCAGGGATGGATGAGTGCTGTGGCTCCACTGTACATCAAGACGGCTTTTGCTGAAGAGCCTTCCTTCGCCAACACAAAGGTCATCTCGGCTCTTTACACCAATGAGTTAAAGGGACAGTTGGGCGACAACTTCTCTAACTGTGTTGACTTCCGCGAGGCCAAGTCGGAACTGCTCGAAGGATACAAGACTCCATTCGACTTCACCGAGTTGGGCAAACTGGCTATCGACTACAGCGACGGTGTCATTGAGGGAGAAGCCAACGTTTCGGAAGTACTGCTTCAGTATGCTGCCGAGAAGGAGAAGCCTGTGATGAAATTCCCTGGTGATGACTATACCGAAGCCTACAAGAACTTCATCAACGAGGTTTGTCCCGACGAATAACAAAATCAAAGATATTATTTCAAGGATAATGAAACTATTTAAGATAACCACACTGGCCATCGCTGCCCTCTTCATGGCATCATGCGATGACACAACAGACTCTATAGGCCAGTCTGTCACCAACAGAGTAGACGGGCTCAACATATCCGACGCACGCTACAATGTGATAACAGAATCGGCCGCTACAGGTTCGGTGCTCAGCAACAACAGCAACGGCATCATAGGAATGGTAAAGGACCCTGAAACTGGCAACTATGTCACAGGCAACTACATGGCACAGTTCTCTACCCTCGCCTCTTTCGAACTCGACACACTTGACTATATTCGCTACGCCCATGGTGGAGAATACGAAAACGGAGTGTACAAGGGAGGAAAGGTGACTGCCGATTCATGCTATCTGCTCGTAAACTACGAGAGTTCGTACGGCGATACCCTTGCACCGATGAAGGTGACGGCTTACGAAATGAGCAAGCCTATGGAGGAAGGTCAGAATTACTACTCCGACTTCGACCCTATAGCCAAGGGATATGTCAACACAGCTAACAGCTACAAGGCTTCTGCCACCTATACGCTGAAGAACAAATACTTCAAGATTTACCTCAACAAGCGCTATACTGCCAAGGACGGCACCCAGTACGACAACTATGGTGCTTATCTGATGACCATGCGTAAGGACCATCCAGAATACTTCAAGAACAACTATCAGTTTGTTCACAACGTATGTCCGGGCTTCTACATCAAGCATGAGGCGGGTATCGGAAACGTAGCCAAGGTAAACATCATGCAGCTCGTATTCTGTTGGGAACGCTGGAAGAACATCAAGTCGTATGACGGTCTGCGCGACAGTACTGAGAAGAGAAACTATTCTTACCCCTTCTTCAGCACACAGGAAGTACTGCAGACCAACTACATAGAGAGCGACCAGAACAGCATCAACAATATGCTGACCCAAACCAACTGCACCTATCTTAAGTCTCCAGCTGGCATCTACACCACAGCCACACTTCCTGTTGAAGATATCATGCGAGGACACGAGAACGACACTTTGGCTTTGGCTTCGGTTACATTCCCAAGAATGAACAACCAGGAAAGTGACGACGAATACACATTCGCCACACCTGCCAACATTCTGATGATACCGGTTGATAGTCTGACAAGCTTCTTCGAGCATGGCAACGTTACCAACTACCGTACCTCTTACACGGCAGCCTTCAACTCGAGCAGCACCTCTACACCAAAGAACGCCTACACCTTCAACAATATCGGCAATCTGATTACCGAGATGTACAAGGTGCCTGTGGCTAAGCGAACAGCCAACTGGAACAAAGTGGCGCTTCTGCCCGTAAGCATCAGCTACGTGACACGCGACAACTACCAGTATGTAAGTAAGATAACCCACGACATGGGACTCTCCACTACCCGACTGTTCAGGGGTGACAACTCCACCGACAGTGAGGGCAAACCCGCAAGTCCCATACAGATAAAGGTTATCTACAGCAAGTTCAAAGAATAGACATTATATATAATAAGGTATATAAATATAGAAGTAAATATATTGTAAGCATGGCAGACAATTTCCTGGAACGTCATCGCGAACAGTACGAAGCACGAAAGGCAGCATGGCTCAGAAAGAAGAAACATCTTCCCAAACTGAAAGCCAAGGCTGCCTTTCAGCGTCCTGACGACGAAGCACTGTAAAGCATGACAGGCAACAAACACCCCAAAATATTGACAGAAGTCAAATACCATGGCACTGAATGGCAAAAAGTGCCACCATCTTGACATGTATCAAAAAATCGCACATTTTCATATCTTTGTCATGTCTTTGTGACGGATATTCAATAAAATGGCATTACCTTTGCACTCGAAAAGGTAAGATTGTTTTAAAGGATAATGTTAAACCGAGGCTCAAAGGGAGCCTCCTAAAAAGAAAGGAAAAGACTATGATTACAGTAATGATTTTATTGGTTGTAGGTGCTATGGTAGCACAGGCAATCCATGTAAACAACAAAATGGAAATGGGCAAGTAAAATCTCACACACAATTGAGCCCGCAGTATTAACACAAAAAAAAGAAAGAAAGGATAACAATTATGAAAACAAAGATTATGAATTTGGTAAAGTGCATCGTTGCAAACTATATGTCAGCCATGAACAACTATGGCGAGGCATTGCTCAGAGGCAAAGGTTTGAACTGCGCATAAAGAGAGAAAATACAGAGTAAATAACAAATAAAGAGAGAGGCGTGCAAGTAGCAAAATACTTGTGCGCCTTTTTTTTCGGCAAATAATCTGCCAAACATTTGCTTCTTTCCTGTAGAATGATTAACTTTGCAGACATTATGAGAATAGACATCATTACAGTATTACCCGAAATGCTGGAGGGATTTTTCGGAGAATCCATCCTGGCCCGTGCACAGAAGAAAGGACTGGCAGAGATTCATCTGCACAACCTGAGAGACTATACACTCGACAAATGGAAACGTGTAGACGACTATCCATACGGTGGAAGCGCCGGCATGGTGATGCAGTGTGAACCTATCGACCGTTGCATCTCTGCCCTGAAGGCAGAACGCGACTACGATGATGTCATCTACGTGTCGCCTGATGGAGAGACCTTCAACCAGAAGATAGCCAATGAGATGTCGATGCAAGGCAATCTCATTATTCTGTGTGGACATTACAAAGGTATCGACCAGCGTGTGCGCGACCACCTCATCACCAGAGAGATCTCCGTGGGCGACTATGTGCTGACAGGAGGCGAACTGGCAGCTGCCATCATATCTGATGCCGTGATACGACTCATACCAGGTGTGATCAGCGATGAGCAGAGTGCACTGTCTGACTGTTTCCAGGATGACATCCTCGCTGCACCTATCTATACCCGACCTGCCGACTACAAGGGATGGAAAGTACCCGAGATTCTCTTGAGCGGAAACGAGGCAAAGGTAAGACAATGGGAATTCGACCAAGCCATGGAACGCACCAAGCGATTGCGCCCCGACTTGTTGGGAGAAGAATAGAGAAAATCAACATAAATTATTAACTATTAAACCAATTTTATTATGGCTAATTATGCAGAAAAACCCCAGATGGGATTTATTGAGGCATGCTCGACAGCATGCAAGAAAATCGTAACATTCAAAGGCAGAGCACGCCGCTCCGAGTTTTGGTGGGCCGTATTAGGTATATTCATCATCAACCTCATCATGACTCCTGTCGGCTATATGGGAACAGCGGGTGTCATCATCTCCAACCTCGTCAGCCTTGCCATTACCATTTTATCCTTGTCACTGACTTTCCGCCGTCTGCATGACACAGGCCGTAGCGGATGGTTTGTTGGCATACCCTTCATTATCAGCATGATTGGTCTTGTTGCCATTTTCTATGGCATTCTCAGCATGGACATCAATATCTTTGAACTGATAGAAACTCCTGACATGCTGAGCCAGGAAATCATTGAAAACATGAGCAACAGCACCTCTATGAACATTATGGCTGGTTCATTCCTGTTTTTCATCAGCGGACTGCTAAGTATCGTAGTATTCGTCTTCTGCTGCTTGGATTCAAAACCAGGAACCAACAAGTACGGCGAAAGCCCCAAGTATGTAGAAGAGGTATAAACAACAGAACTTTCGCAAGTACTATAAATAAAACAAGCATATCAAAGATGCTCCTTACAGAAGGCTTCGCCCAGAGCGAAGCCTTCTTCGTACAGGCGCTCCAGCTTGTCGGTATCCTTTTCGATACGTCCCACTTCCAACGGCCGCAAGGGACGTATGCAGGTTATCTTGCCTGCAGCCTCCAGGTCATCTATCAGCTGTATCTGCTCATTATATGCCTTATGACGATGGCTCAACGCTACACGTAGTCGCGGATAGTTCTTATATATATAAGGTATCTTTCTGTCCTTCCCGTCATCACGCCATCCTTTGTTGCGCGTCAGCACCACCACATTGTGCTCATATCCCTTCTCTATGGCACGCAGTACCGGAATACTGTCGGCTATACCACCATCCAGCATCGGGATACCATCCACCCATACTATCTTGCTCACAAAAGGCAGACTGCTGGAGGCACGTACAATGTCGAGCGCACGCTGTCGGTCATGATTCTCTGACATATACATGGCCTTTCCTGTCAGACAGTTGGTGGTAACCATCTCAAAACGGTCGGCATACTTGAAGTAGGTATCAAAATCAAAGGGCAACAGTTGATTGGGAAACTTGTCGTAAAGCAGTTTCCTGTCGAAAATACACCCCTGAGTCACCAGATGGTGCAGACCAATATACTGATAGCGGGCCAAATAATCAATATTGGAAATACGTGCACGACGTGGCTGACGGCTCATATACGACATACCGTTACAAGCCCCTGCCGACACTGCCACCGTGAAGGGGAAATACAAATCATACTTCATAAAGGCATCCAGCACACCACTGGTAAACACACCACGCATACCGCCGCCTTCCAACACCAAACCTGCACTAAGTCTTAAGTTCATAACCTACTATCCGTTTCTATTTTTTATCCGTTTTGCAACAAAATGTAGTCCGAATCTATTAATATTTTATAAATTCACACTAAATATACACTTTTGATTGCAAAGATAAGCATTTTTAGGGAAATAATTACTAACTTTGCAGCAAATTAAAGTAAAATTCTAAAATATGTTTAGCAAGGATACTTATATCAAGCGCCGCAAAGAGTTGAAAGAACTGGTAGGAAGCGGCGTCATCATTATTTTTGGCAACAACGAATCGCCTTGCAATTTCCCTAATAACGGGTATGCACCTTTTCGACAAGACTCTTCGTTCCTGTATTACTTCGGACAAAACCGAGACGGATTGGTTGGTGTGATAGATGTAGACAATGACATCGAGACACTCATTGGCGACGACATAGACATTGAAGACATCGTTTGGTACGGAAGCGTAGACAGTGTGCACGATATGGCTGAACAAGTGGGAATCCAGAACACGGCTCCAATGAAGTCGCTGAAGACCATCTGCAACAACGCCATGTCGAAGAAGCGCAAGATACACTTCCTCCCCCCTTACAGATGGGACATCAAGTTGCTGATATTCGATCTGCTCGGCATTCATCCCAACCAGCAGAAAGAGGAAGCATCGCTTACTCTCATTCAGGCTGTAGTGAAGATGAGATCTACCAAGTCGGCAGAAGAGATTGAGGAACTGGAGCGTGCTGCTGTCATCGGTTACAAGATGCACACCACAGCCATGCGACTTACCCGTCCGGGGCTGACTGAGAAATATGTTGCAGGACAGGTCGACGGCATTGCCAACTCGTATGGTGCCATGGTCAGTTTCCCAACCATCTTTACCCAGCACGGTGAAATCATGCATGGCAATCCATCCATGAACATACTCCAGGAAGGTCGCTTGGCTCTTTGCGATGCAGGTGCAGAAACCATCAACAACTATTGTTCTGACAATACACGCACCATGCCTGTAAGCGGTAAGTTCACACAGCGCCAGTTGGAGATCTACTCTATCGTGGAAGCCTGTCATGACTATACACTCGAGGTTGCCAAGCCTGGCGTAAAATATGCAGACGTACACTTTGCAGTATGCCGACTGATGTTTGACAAACTGAAGGAACTGGGACTTGCCAAGGGCGATACCGAAGAGGCAGTAAGAGCCGGAGCTCATGCCATGTTCCTGCCCCACGGCTTAGGTCACATGATGGGTATGGATGTACACGACATGGAGAATCTTGACCAAATAAACGTAGGCTTCGACGAGGAGGTTCGTCCTAACCTGGAACAGTTTGGTACCAACTGTCTGCGCATGGGACGACGCCTGCAGGAAGGCTTTGTCGTAACAGACGAACCGGGCATATACTTTATTCCAGCACTCATCGACGACTGGAAGGCAAAGGGGCACTGCGCAGAGTTCCTCAACTTCGACAAGTTGGAAACATACAAGGACTTCGGAGGAATCCGCATCGAGGACGATGTGCTCATCACCAAGGAAGGCTGCCGATTTATCGGTAAAGACCGAATCCCCTACCACCCTAAGGATGTGGAGGAGTTCATGGGCAAAGAATAAGAAGTTCTCAGATGCCCCAACCTAAAGAGAAAGAATACAACATTATTAATAATTTAAAAAGAGAAAAGTTAATGAAGAAGACATTGATTGTCGCTGCCATGATGGCTTTGGTTGCCACAGGTGCAAGCGCAAAGACAGCGAAGGACTCAGCTGCCATCGCTAAGAACAAGCCTGTATTTACAGTGGTAAAGCAGAACCCTATTACAAGCATCAAGGATCAGAACCGTAGCGGTACGTGCTGGGCATACTCTACCCTCAGTTTCTTTGAGAGCGAGATTCTGAAAAAGACTGGCAAGACATACGACCTCAGTGAGATGTACGTAGCCAACAAGACTTATATGGATCGTGCCACTATGGCAGTCCGTATGCACGGAGATGTTAGTTTCTCACAGGGTGGCAGCGCCTACGATGTACTCTATGCTTTGCAGCACTATGGCATCGTTCCAGAGAACGCCATGCCAGCACCAGGCACTTTGACCGGTGACTCACTTGCCAACTTCGGCGAGTTCTTCGACGTCATGACTCCTTACGTAGAGGCTGTAGCCAAGAGCAAGGCCAAGAAGATTTCTACTGCATGGAAGAGCGGCTTGCAGGGCATCATCGACTCTTATATCGGCGAAACTCCTGAGAAGTTCACATACGAGGGCAAGCAGTACACTCCTGAGACTTTCTGCAAGAGCCTCGGCATCAATCTTGACGATTATGTTACCATCACCAGCTATACTCACCACCCAATGTGGAGCAAGTTTGCTGTTGAGGTACAGGACAACTGGCGCTGGCCTTTGAGCTACAACGTGCCTATGGAAGACCTCTGCAAGATCATCGACAACGCCGTTAATAATGGTTACACTGTAGCATGGGGTGGCGACGTGACCGAAGATGGTTTCACACGCAAGGGCTTAGGTATCGCCTACGATGTTAAGAAGGTACGCTCTATGGCTGGCACCGATGCCGACCACTGGTTCAAGCTCTCAAAGAGCGAGAAGAACGAAAAGCTCGACTCACTCGGCGTGAATGCTCCTGAAATCGTTCCTACACAGAAGATGCGTCAGGATGCTTTCGACAACTGGGAGACTACCGACGACCACGGCATGCACATCTATGGTATCGCCAAGGATCAGAACGGTAAAGAGTACTATATGGTAAAGAACTCTTGGGGCGAGTATGGCGACTACAAGGGAACCTGGTACATGACCAAGGCTTTCGTAGCTTACAAGACCATGGATTTCATGGTTAACAAGAATGCCATTCCTAAGGATATCCGCAAAAAGCTCGGCATCTAAAAACAATCAACAAACATACCGTAAGGGGCTGCAAAAATACTTTGCAGCCCCTTATTTTATTATTTTCATCTAAAACATTTCTTATTGTCATAATATTTTCGTAACTTTACAGCCAGAAAATAAAAAACAATAAAATGCATTTTAAATGGAATTATGAAGCACCGACACCAGAACAGCAAAAAACGGCTAAAGAATTAGGCGACAAGCTCAATGTCAGCCCTATCCTTGGTCAGCTTCTTATCCAGCGAGGCATCACCACAGAATCGGCTGCAAAGAGATTCTTCAGACCACAGCTGGCCGACCTCATCAATCCCTTCCTGATGAAGGATATGGATGTGGCTGTCGACCGACTGAATGATGCCATGGGACGGAAGGAACGCATCTTGGTCTATGGAGACTACGATGTAGACGGATGCACGGCTGTTGCCTTGGTATACAAGTTTCTGCAGCAGTTCTATTCCAATATAGAATACTACATACCCGATCGGTACGACGAGGGGTATGGAGTAAGCAAGAAGGGAATAGACTATGCCCACGAAACAGGTGTCAAACTGATTATTATCCTCGACTGCGGCATCAAGGCAGTCAAGGAAATAGAGTATGCCAAGACTCTTGGCATCGATTTCATTATCTGTGATCACCACGTGCCCGACGAGGTGATGCCACCGGCCGTGGCCATACTCAACCCCAAGCAACCAGACGACCCTTTCCCATTCAAGCATCTTTGTGGATGTGGCGTAGGCTTCAAATTCATGCAGGCTTTTGCCAAGGACAACGGAATACCTTTCTCACGACTCATTCCCCTGCTCGATTTCTGTGCAGTCAGCATTGCTGCCGACATCGTGCCAGTAGTAGACGAGAACCGCATCCTGGCTTTCCATGGTCTGAAGCTACTCAACTCCAATCCCAGCATAGGCCTGAAATCTATCATCGATATCTGCGGACTCAACGGACGTGAAATATCCATGAGCGATATCGTCTTCAAGATAGGACCACGCATCAATGCCTCCGGACGAATGGAAAACGGCAAACTGAGTGTTGACCTCTTGGTGGAGCGCGATTTTGCCACAGCCCTGCGCATGGCAAAACATATCAATGAATACAACGAACAGCGCAAGGACATCGACAAGCAGATGACCGAAGAAGCCAACGGCATCGTGTCGAGACTGGAGAGCCAGAAGCACAACTCCAGCATCGTCCTCTACGACGAAGGATGGAAGAAAGGCGTGATAGGCATCGTGGCATCACGACTGACCGAAATCTATTTCCGCCCCACCGTGGTACTCACAAAAGAAGGCGACATGGCTACTGGCTCTGCCCGCAGTGTGACAGGATTTGACGTTTACTCTGCCATCAAGAGCTGCCGCGACCTGTTGGTCAACTTTGGCGGGCATACCTATGCTGCCGGACTCACCCTGAAATGGGAACATGTCAAGGAGTTCAGAAACCGTTTCCAGAAATATGTGGAAGAACACATCTCGCCCGAACAAACCGAGGCTATCCTGAACATAGACGCTGTCGTCGACTTTAAGGATATCACCAAGCACCTCCACAACGACCTGAAGCGCTTCTCACCCTTTGGTCCCTGCAACCAGAAGCCAGTATTCTGCACCCACCGAGTGTACGACTATGGCACAAGCAAGGTGGTGGGACGCGAGCAGGAACACATCAAGTTGGAACTGGTAGACTCCAAGTCGAGCAATGTGGTCAATGGAATTGCCTTTGGACAGAGTGCGTCTGCCCGATACATCAAGAGCAAGCGCAGTTTCGACATAGCATATACCATCGAGGAGAATGTCTTCAAGAAAAATCAGGTACAACTGCAGATAGAAGACATACGACCCAATGAAAACTGAATAGACACAAGATCTCATACCCTATCAACCCATGGATAAATTTCAGGAGATATTACATACTTACTGGGGATTTTCCGACTTCCGTGGCATACAGCGCGATATCATCGAAAGCATTGCCGCCGGAAAGGATACTTTGGGTTTGATGCCTACGGGTGGAGGAAAGTCTATCACGTTTCAGGTTCCTGCACTTGCACAGGAGGGTGTGTGCATCGTCATCACACCTCTGATAGCCTTGATGAAAGACCAGGTACAGCACCTCAAGGAGCGCGGCATACAGGCTGCAGCCATCCATGCCGACAAATCGAGAAGCGAGGTGATACAGATTCTCGAAAACTGTATCTTTGGTGGTATCAAGATTCTGTATGTATCACCCGAACGACTCGCCTCCGAGATTTTCCAAACCAAACTGCGCCATATACCGGTGAGTTTCATCACTGTAGATGAAGCCCATTGTATCAGCCAGTGGGGCTACGATTTCCGTCCTTCCTACCTGAATATTGCCAGCATCAGGGATATGAAACCCAACACCCCTATCCTTGCCCTTACCGCTACGGCTACACCAGACGTTGTCAACGACATACAGGAAAAACTGCATTTCGAGAAGAAGAATGTGTTCAAAATGAGTTTTGAGCGCAAGAACCTGGCATATATCGTACGCACCGTAGGCGACAAGATCAACGAGATGGTGTACATCCTGAGATGCACAGAAGGCTCTGCCATCGTCTATGCCAGAAGCCGGAAACGTACCAAGGAGATTGCCACCCTGCTCAACCAGAATGGCATCAAGAGCACCTTCTATCATGCAGGGCTCATGCCATCTGTAAAAGATGAGCGCCAAAAAGCCTGGCAACAGGACGAGGTGAGAGTCATCGTGGCTACCAATGCCTTCGGTATGGGTATCGACAAGCCTGATGTAAGGATGGTTATCCATATCGACTGTCCCGACTCATTGGAAGCATATTTCCAGGAGGCTGGACGCGCTGGCCGAGACGGCAATAAGGCTTATGCCGTATTGCTCTACGACCCCAGCGATGAGCGAAAACTCAGGAAACGCATCGACGACACATTCCCGCCAAAAGACCTGATCAGGGATGTTTACGAGCATCTGGCCTACTTCTTCCAGATAGGCGTTGGCAGCGGAAAAGGAAAGACATTCGAGTTCAATATAGAAAAGTTCAGCTATATCTACAAGTTTTTTCCCGTCAGGGTGGACTCTGCACTCAGAATTCTGGAACGTAGTGGCTACATACACTACGAGGACAATCCCGACGGAAAGGCACGTCTCATGTTCTGCCTGAACAGAAACGATCTGTATTTGCTCGACAACCTCTCTCCCAAAGAGGAGGCCATTGTGACGGCTCTGCTGCGTACCTACGGCGGGCTGTTCACCGACTTCGTATATATCGATGAGAGCCTGATAGCCCATCAAGCTGATACCAGCACAGAACAGGTATATGTCGTTCTCAAGAACTTCGCAGCACGCCATATCGTCAAGTTCGTGCCAAGGCGCAAGACTCCTTATATCACATACACAAGAGACAGAATAGATGGCGAGAAGGTTCTCATACCACAAGAAGTATGGGAACAGAGACGCGAGCAATACGTACGGCGAATAGAAGGAATCCTGCACTATGCACAGGAAGATTACATCTGCCGTTCCAGACAGTTGCTGGCATACTTTGGTGAGGCAAGCCGCGAGGACTGCCACCAGTGTGATGTTTGCCTGGAACAATACACCAGCAACAAAACAAGAAAACAGGAATTCGAGAAAGCCAAGCAGGCCATACGCCAGCTGCTTGGCGACCACAAACCGCACTTCATCACCGAACTGCGCAACATCCTGCTTCCTTCCGAGTACGTGGATGAAGCATTGGAATACTTAGTGGGTGAAAATCAAATCCATATCGATGGCTCGTATATCTCTTCTGACATAGCAAAATCCTGAGCAACTTTTTGTTGCTCAGGAACTTATAAAGAAAAACATAAAATCGAAGTGTTGCATTTCGATTGTCTATCTTGTCGCATCACACATAGACAAGTAAGCTGAGGATGGGGTGATGTGGAGTCACCTCATCCTTTTGTCTTTTATAGCCTATGCTACTTTTCTTCCCTATTTTCCAAGAGACTTGAACATCTTGGTGATGCACTTTTTCTTCTGTTCCATGTTCGGGTGAACATAGAGATTAAGGGTTGTTGTAATATTGGCATGACCGAGCAGTACGCTTACGGTCTTATAGTCACAATTGCTCTCTATGCAGCGTGTCGCAAAGCTGTGGCGCAGTCCGTGGTATTTCAGCCGAGGTATGTCGAGACGCGCCATCAACCGATGGTAATAGTTGCGGTAGGTACGAGGCTCAGTCGGCTTCTCCTCATTTGTCAGCACATAGAAGTCTGTGTTTACCACTTTTTTCAGTGGTTTCACCATCGCCAGCAGTTCCTTGTTCATAGGTATCTCACGGCATGAGTTCTTGGTCTTGGGTGTGTTGATGACCAACTCAGTGTGCTTGCGTTCACCCTCCACCATGTAGATTCGCTCAATAGTGCGGTTCACAACAATCATACCATTGTCCGTGTTGATGTCCGACCATTTCAAACCGCAGATTTCTCCAATACGCAAACCAGTAGTCAGACTGATATAAATACCAAGATTGCGGAACGTGAAGTTCTGCTTGATGAAATCGAGGATCTTTTTATGGTGTGCTACCGTCAGCACCTCAATTTCCTTGTTGGTCTCTGTCGTGGGGTACTTGATGTCCCACTCGCAATAGCTCATCCACTCGTTCTTTACTCCGAACTTCATCACCATTTTCAGGACAATCAGAATGTCCTTCACCGTCTTAATGCTGAGTCCGCCATTTAGTTTCTGCAAAACGAACTCCTGTACAAGTTTCTCACTCAGAGCCTCACAATCGCCAAATGATGGCAGAATGTGGTTCTCTAAAATTAACACATAAGCAGCGTATGTGGACTGCTTAACGTAGCGTTGCTTGTCACTTTTCCAAGCCAACGCAATTTCTCTAATTGTTTTTGTTGTCATTTTAATCCTTAATTTTGAAGGTGTACATAATAATACTTAATAATTAGAGAAAATAGACCTCTGATGTCCCAAATCTCAGATTTCCTGAGTTTCAGGGGGAGTGGATAACGTGTAAGATTAAAGAAGTCCTAAGTCTTGGCAATGGACGTGATTATAAGCATTTGAGCAATGGAAATATTCCGGTTTTTGGAACTGGAGGGTATATGACATCTGTAGATGAATGTCTATATGATGGAGAAACGACATTTATTGGTAGAAAGGGTAGTATAAACAAGCCTTTTTACTACAATGGCAAATTTTGGACTGTTGACACACTTTTCTATACGCATAGTTTTAATAGCATTACACCGAAATTTACATATTGCCTATTTCAAACTATAAATTGGTTGAAATACAATGAAGCATCAGGAGTACCAAGCCTTTCAAAAGATACAATAGAAAAAATAAAAATCAAGATTCCTGGGCTTAAAGAACAGAATAAAATTGCCAAACTAATGTTTTCATTAGACGAACGCATTGCGACCCAAAACAAAATCATTGGCAAATTGCAGTCCTTAATCAAGGGAATTGTAGATTGCACAATTCTTCGTAAAGAAAAAAATACTATTGTTGGTGATGTATGTTCGATTAGTGAACAGATAAGAGCCGAAGCTAATATAGATGATATTATAACTGTGCGATTACATGGCAAAGGTGTGTGCAAAAGCAGTGCAGAAAATCTACAATTAGGTGCTACTCAATATTATCGTAGAAGAGCAGGACAACTTATTTATGGAAAGCAGAACTTTCATAATGGAGCAATTGGTATTGTACCCATAAGTTTGGATAATGGTATTACCTCTAAAGACATACCATCTTTTGACATTGATGAAATGAAGTGCAATTCAGTATACCTGTTGGCACAACTACAATCACCTCAATATTACAAACCAGCAGAAGCTCTGACAACAGGCACAGGCTCTAAACGATTAAAAGAAGAGACTTTTCTCAAAATGCCTATAGTACTTCCAAATAAAAGAGAACAAGACAATATTGCAGTTCTAATCCATCGTGTTTCGATGAATTTAGGCCACGCCAAAAAATTATTGGAGTTGCTCTCTATTCAAAAGCAATTCTTGCTCCGCCAGATGTTTATATAAACATTTGACGAAGCAGATACTGCTTTTGTTTCTGATATTTTTGTAATAAGTCTTGCAGGTATTTCAACTTGTCGTTCAAAGAACGTAACATCTTTGAAATCATCAGCAATTCATTTGTATTTATAGGCAAAAGGACACTATTTTCTAAGAACCGTTGATTTGTAATATTGATGGTGTTCTTTGCTCCTTTCTGAATCAGCGGATGCAAATAGTTATGTGTATTTATTTCACTCATAAAGTATTCATGAAGATATGCTGCAACAGCAAGACTTTTGGGTTCATAAACACCATACAATGGTGAAACAGCAACATTCTCAAGGTTAAGACTTTGCTTTACTATGCCATAAGGAAATGAGCCAGTTGGACTTTTTGTATAAACCAAGTCACCATAATGCACCACATTATATTTTGATGTGTCTTTAGCAGCAAATGAACGCCCAAGGTAATCAAGTTGATTAACAACACCTTGACTAACAGAAACAGAAAAAACTTGATATAAGTTAGTGTTGCGCTCATTCCTTTCAGAAAGAACATCACCAAGAGATATTTTCTTCCAGGCACCTCTATCTACTCCTTGTTTTTGCAGTTCAACCATAATTCCCTTGATTAAGGACTGCAACTTGTCAATGATTTTGTTTTGGGTAGCTATACGCACGTCTATAAGCTGCATTAAATGCGATATCTTTTTTTGCTCAGCCAATGAAGGCAAAGAGAAACTAATTCGCTTTACTATATCTGCAGAAAGATTTCCTTGACCTCCCTGTAAATATTTTACTAATATTTTGGAAACATGCTTATTCCAAACAGACTCTATAAACTTATTGTTGTGCTTTGTACGAATACATAGAATTGCTTGGTTTATTGCGCCTTTTATTTTTGATATCGCAACATCTCCACTTGTAGCACCATACATAGCTAAAAGCAAATCCCCAACTTCAACCATTTTGGCTGAAGAATTCTCGTATCCACTTTGTGTTATGAACAGTTCTGTTTCTTCTTTATGAAGTTCTCCAGAACGAATAAATGGAATGTTCCCGCCATAAAAATCTTTATTGGAAGAACTTGGCGTTCCTCCAGAGAAAAAAGAGCAAACATCTGCTAACCTGCATTTCTCCCACTCCCCCTGAAACTCAGGAAATCTGAGATTTGGGACGTTAAGTTTTTTATTTTCGTTATTTATTATTGTTGTCATTTTTAATCCTTAATTTTAATTCACCAATCATGGCTCAGTTACATACCAATTACATGGTTTTATTCGTCCACCAACTTGGTGGACAATTTCTTCCACAACTTGTGGCAGTGTAACATCAAAGTTATTCAATGCCTTGTCTGTATGTTCGTATAGTTGAGCCTTAACCCAAAATTGCAGTAAGTCTGGCATTGGGGTTGTTGCATTATCCACCTTTTGTAATTTTGTACCAGCTTGGTAAAAAAATTCAATTTATGAAGAATAGAACAAACACCATTTGCGTATTTTATTGAGATTTGAGCATTTCATTACCCTTTTTTGAAATCCTTAGTCTCCTTAATATCAGAAAGTGTTGCTTCAATGTCTTCAATTGTAGGCAACTGGCTCTGTATGTTTTCAGGCATGAGCTTGGATAACTGATATTCGGAGATGCCTATTGGTTGATTGGTCGATTCGAGAGCATATTGAGCCATCACATTGTTCTTGGTCTTGCAGATAAGCAAACCAATCGTAGGGTTGTCAGTAGGCTTTTTCTTGATATGGTTGACAGCACTCACATATACGCCCAACTGTCCCAGATGTTCTGCTTTGAATTTCGTAATCTTCAGTTCTACGACGACATAGCAGCGCAGTTCCAAGTGATAGAAAAGCAAATCAGGATATACCGTATCTTCTCCTACTTGTAGTGGAACTTGACTCCCGACAAAAGCAAAGCCCGTACCCAATTCAAGTAAGAAACGTGTGACATTTTGGGTAAGTCCTTGTTCCAACTCTCGCTCTCGGTATTCACCATCAAGTGTGAGGAAGTCGAAATTATAAGGGTCTTTCAATGTTTGAGCAGCCAACTCGCTTTGAGGATTAGCCAGCAGTCTTGTGAAATTATTCACAGCCTTTCCCTGTCGCTCATACAGATTGGTATCAAGGAAATTGAGAAGTACCGCACGGCTCCAACCATTTTCAACAGTCTTATTCAGATAGAACACAGCACGGGCTACATCCTTACATTGCGATATGATGTACAAGTGATGCCCCCAAGGAACGGAGAAGAAAACGTCCTCGCTTATTTGGGCAACAGGTTGTTGCCTCTCATCGTTCCTTAATTGGGCAACAAGCTGTTGCCCAATTATAAGCTGTTGATTATAAAACTCATACCACTGTCTGATATACTTCAAGTTTCTATGTGAAAAGCCTTTCATGTTAGGGAACTCAACCATTAGTTCACGGCTCAACTCTTTAAGCCAGCCATCGCCCCAAATGGCGGACTTCTGTTTCTCACAAATATCCGCCCCCATACGCCAATAAAGGCGGAGCAGTTCTGTGTTAACCTTGATTGCCGCCTTAACTTGTGTGCTGCGTATATCTTTCTTCAACTGCGAAACCCAACTTTGGAACTCGCTGTTTCCTGCCAATGTCATATTTCCTGCCATATTCTATGTCTTTTTTAATAATTTACCAGGCTGGTAAACAAATTCAATTGTAGGATAAACCTATTCAACCAATCCCAACTCTTTCAGATAGCCTTCAATCTCCTTGTCAAGGTCAGCACGTTTGGCCTCCAGCTCCTTGATTTCCTTCATGACAGCGTGAATGTCGATAGGTTCTTCTTCCTCGAACGTATCTACATAACGAGGAATGTTGAGGTTGTAGTCGTTCTCAGCCACTTCTTGCAGTGTGGCGAGATGGCTGTACTTTTCTATCTCCTTGCGCTCACGATAGGTATCTACAATCTTCTGAATATGTTGAGGACGAAGCTTGTTTTGGGTCTTTACCTTTTCAAATTCCTTACTGGCATCAATAAAGAGAATATTGTCATCCTCCTTACGACACTTCTTGAACACCAAGATACAGGTTGGGATACTTGTACCATAGAAGATGTTGGCAGGAAGTCCGATGATGGCATCCACATAGTTTTTCTTCTCAATGAGGAAACGGCGGATTACACCCTCGGCATTGCCACGGAACAACACACCATGAGGAGCTACACAAGCCATTGTGCCACCCTCATTGAGGTGGTAAATCATGTGGAGAATAAAGGCATAGTCGGCTGTCTTGCGTGGTGCCAAGCGTCCTGCCTTGCTGAAACGGTCATCGTTGTTGAACTTATCGGCAGCACTCCATTCGGCTGAGAAAGGTGGATTTGCTACCACAGCGTCAAACTGGGTGTCTCCAAATGCATCGGCCTCTAAGGTGTCGCCATTCTCTATGCGGAAGTTGCTGAACTTTATGCCATGAAGAAGCATATTCATACGAGCCAAGTTGTAGGTCGTAGGGTTCTTCTCCTGTCCGAAAATCTCGTTTGCATGACCTATGCTTGCTGCACGGAGCAACAGCGAACCACTACCACAAGTTGGGTCATAGACATTGCGCAGACGAGCGTGACCGATGGTTACGATCTCTGCCAAGATACGGCTCACTTCCTGAGGAGTGTAGAACTCACCAGCTTTCTTGCCTGCACCAGCGGCAAATTGGCTAATCATATACTCGTAGGCATCACCGAGAATATCAATCTCTTGCGATGCTTCTACACCAAAGTCAATATCATCAAGGGCAAGAAGTACGTTGCTGACCAAAGTGTTCTTGTCATCGGCAGTCTTGCCCAACTTAGGTGAAGCAAGGTCAATGTCAGAGAATAGACCTCCAAAGTCTTCTTCGCTGTCCTGCCCGAGAGTACTGTCCTCAATACGCTTCAATGAGCGTTCGAGCATCGGCAGAATATTTTCCTTCTTCTTAATGCTCTCAATGACAGACGAGAACAGGAAGTTTGGTTCAATGAAGTAGCCGATATTTTCCAGACATTCGGTCTTGACAACCTCCTGAAGTTCTTCTATATCTTCGTCTTTCTCCATTGCCCAGAGTTCTTTAAACGTGACTTCATCATCCACCAATGCATCATTGGCGTGTTTCTCTATCTTCTCAGACAGGTATTTGTAGAAGATAAAGCCAAGGGTGAAATACATGAAGTCGCTTGCCGACATATTGCCACGCAGTTTGTTAGCAACTTCCCAAAGTTGGTCACGGAGTTTCTGTTGTAATTCTTCGCTCATATCGTTATTTCCTTTTTTCTTTTGATTATTCCCAACTGAATGTTCTTATAATAGAACGCAATTTATCAAGTATTCTTGTTAATGCCTTGCGTTTTTTGATCAGTCCCAAGTGTTTCTCTTTCAACGCCTCTTGTATGATTTCTGGCTGTTCCTTTTGCAAGTAGTCATATTCAGAGAGATAGTGATTGAGCACGGAAGCATCCAAATCCTCATCCTTTGCAAGCGTATTGACAGCATTGTTACGTTCCGTGATAATGTAGTTGTTCAACCGTTCTTCAAGGTCGCTTGTACCATCAGCCTTTTGTTTGCGAGCCATGAAGTTGTCACGGTCGTCATCCACATTTTTCTGAATAAATCCGTCAATGAGTTTTGCCTTACAGCGAAGTTCGGCATCCTTTATCATGGTGTCGATGATGTGCTTACGCCTCTCTTCGTAGTCCTCGCTATAAGGATTGAGATCTGCAATCAACTCCAGAATGTAAGCCACATTGATGATGTCGCTATGCAGGAGTTCCAAGCAGAAATCAATATCGCCCATACCAGTTGCGGTTTCTTCATGAGGGTCTGGCTCACCAACCATACTTGGTTCTTCCTCTGGAACTTGATAACCTTTCTTTGGATCATCGTTCTTGACTGCAAACGAATCGTATATATCAAGATACTTGCTGCGAAAGTCCATAAACTGCTGTTCACTCATTCCGAGGTCTGGAGCATCCTCTTCAAACTCTTCATATACCTGTATCTCGGCGTGCTTCTTGATGATGTCACGGAAGGCAAGGACAAATCGCTTCTTGTCGTTCTCGCTCTGCAAATAGTCCACATAGTGCGGTTCGGGATAATGCTCCAAGAAGTTCTTTGTCAGTTCTTGATAGTGGGTTTTTACATCATCAAATGGTGGACGGACAATATCTTCTATAGGATTTCCATTGCTGAAAAGTTTGATAGACTCGTCCACCTTGCTTTTCAAGTCACGGAAACAAACAATCTTGCCGAAGCGTTTCTTCTCGTTCAACACACGGTTGGTACGACTGAACGCCTGCAACAAACCATGATACTCCATGTTTTTGTCAACATAGAGAGTGTTGAGTTTCTTGCTGTCAAAGCCAGTAAGGAACATACCGACAACTAAGCAGAGGTCAAGAGGCTTCATGTCTGCCTTCTTTTTCTTCATGCGAAGGTTGATGTCATCGTAATATGCACGGAAGTTTTCTGTAGTGAAACTCGTTCCATACATATTATTATAGTCATCCATGATGGCTTGCAATTCGTCTGCATCGCCTGTGCTGTCACTTGCAAAGCCACCGGTGTTCATACCGGTCTGTTCGTCGTCTTGGCTGCTGTTGGCAGCATATGTGAAGACTGCTCCAATCTTAATCTTCGGGTTGAGGCTCTTGAATATCTTATAGTAGCGGATGAGAATGGGCACAGACTGCACGGCAAACAATGCGTCGAACTCACCGTCGAATGTCGACTTATTGAAATTATTAAGGATGAATTTGGCAATCTCCGTCATGCGGTCTTGGTCGGCATTATCCACATCCTCATTACCGTAGTAATACTCCACAAGGAAACCAAGCACGTTTTCATCGGCAATGGCATCCTTTATCAAGTATTTGTGAAGACAGTTGCCAAAGATTTCCTTTGTGGTATGTCCGTCCACCGCATTTTCAACAAAGATTGGTGTGCCAGTAAAACCAAATATCTGCGTGTTGTCGAAGAACTTCACGATATTCTTGTGACATTCTCCGAAATGACTTCGATGACATTCATCGAAAATCATCACGATACGAGAATGGCGTATTTCCTCAATACGACTGCTATACCACTGCTTGCTGACAGCGGCATTGAGTTTCTGTATGGTTGTTATGATAATCTTTGAATTGCTGTGCAAACGCTTCACCAATTCGTCTGTGTTGTCGGTGCTGTCAACGGCACCAGGCTCAAAAGCCTCATATTCGGCTTGGGTCTGCGTGTCGAGGTCGTGGCGGTCAACCACGAACATAACCTTATCCACATCGTCCAACTCTGATACAAGTTGGGCTGCCTTGAATGATGTCAAGGTCTTTCCTGCACCAGTTGTATGCCAGATATAACCGTTATCGTTGGAGTTTTCCACACGGTCGAGAATCTTCTCCACGGCATAGAACTGGTAAGGGCGAAGCACCATCAGGCATTTGTCGCCCTCATGCAATACAATGTACTTGCCAATAATCTTGCCCAACGTACACTTGTCGAAGAACACTGTAGCAAACTTCTCCAAGTCGTTGAAAGGCACATTAGCAGCATCCGTCCAGTTGAATGTGAACTTATAGCCACTATTAGGGTTGTTGGCAAAATAGCGAGTGTTCACGCCATTAGATATGACAAACAACTGGATGTAATCAAACAGTCCATGGAAAGAAGTCTTGTGATAGCGTTGTATCTGGTTGTATGCCTGTTTCAATTCCACACCCCTACGCTTCAGTTCTATTTGAACCAAAGGCAGACCATTGATAAGTATAGTCACATCGTAGCGGCACTTTTTTCTGCCCTCAACCGTAATCTGGTTGGAAACCTGAAACTCGTTCTGACACCAGTGAGTGCGGTTCAAAAACTCCACCCACAGGCGTTCACCGCTTTCCAATTCAAGAGGAAAGAGGTCACGAAGTTTCTTTGCCTTTTCAAAGCGAGTACCACCTTCAAGATAGATTAGTATCTTTTCAAACTCAGACTCTGTAAATTCGGTACGCCCCAATTCTTCCAACTTCTTCTTGTTGTGTTTCTCCAACTGTTTCTTGAAATTGGCAGACAGGTTCTTCTCCTCTTCAATATGAACATACTCGTAGTTCATCTTTTGAAGAGTATCTATAAGTCCGTTTTCGAGGGCAGCTTCACTTTGTACTGGCATATCTTATTTCTTTTTATCGTCATTATGGCTATTGCCATTTCGCCCACAAAGATAACTGATTTTCACGAGAAAACACAACTATAGGGTTGATTTTTTGAGTAAATGAAACAAAATTGTGCAATAGACTAAAGCTCCTCACGTTTATAATACAAACGAACTCGCAGGTTTCATTTTGTTTTATCAATAAGATTTCCTTTGTACCCTTCAACTTTTCGATTTTATCTCCTACAGAATATTTTTGACATAAATCCCAAAATGGAGATAGATGCACACGGATAGTATTACCACGACTACTTATTCCTAAGAATTCAAATCCTCTATATTCCTTACATGATAAAATTTTAAAGTTATAAGACTTAGGTATCTCCTCTGTCAGTATATGCTTTTTAACATCACCATCTGTTTCATACAAACGGAACTCCCAGAAAAACCATAACATCAGACGATGACATCGGATACAGTAACGACTCAGAAAGGTAAGTCTTTCACTTTGTATAATATTCCGTTATATTATGCCGGATATCTGCAGGTGTTCTTGGATAGAATAAGCGATACTCATCCTTGTAATAAATAAGATTCTGTAGATGGTTGGCAAAATTAATATGGTTCATGCACGTTAATTTATTTTTTGACAAAAAAGTATCAAAGTATCATTTTTGATATTCAATATCGTTATAACTAACTGATATATTATCAGTTATCAACAATGAGACTTCTCTTGAAATATAACATAAAGTATCATAGAAGTATCACAAATATCTCATTTTAAGCGAAAAATATCATTTTCGATGCAGCATTTTGCCTTATTCCACGTTATTAAGATAATCAATCATTAAGCCAACTTTCGCAAATGGGAAGTTAAAGAAGTTAAAGAAGTTCGTGCCCACTACATGATCCCTTATGGACCAACGTATGGGCATCCGCTGAACAACCAGCGGGCATCAACAGAACAAGCCTCGGGCACACACTGCCAATACGGCGGGCAACGAATGCCCAATTATTAGATTTATTTTGGGCACTATCATTTCTATTTCCAACAAGCATTCAAAGAAAACGTAATGAAGAATGCCTACATCAACTTTCGTAAATGGGGAAGTTAAAGAATTTAAAGAAGTTAGAGAAGTTAAAGCCATATGCTTT
>ERZ773209.68-NODE-68-length-74105-cov-12.568346_pt1 | contig 74105 bp, 74 predicted proteins | sample MGYA00511109_ERZ773209 | MGnify/ENA primary metagenome ERZ773209 (study PRJEB29015, sample SAMEA2737786) | human gut metagenome | biome: human gut; feature: human-associated habitat; material: faeces | place: China | collected 2012 ...
CTTTTTTCAAGATTAGATAGTTCTTTTTTGCTGTGTGATATATTAAAGCCCGTGGGCTTCCATATCGAGGGAATCCACGGGCTTTGTTGCGCTTTTTTTTACAGCGCCTGTTTTTTGTTTTAACACAAAAAACCACCCACAGCCAAATCAGACGTGGGTGGCAATATTATTTTAAATATACACTATTCTTTATTTTCCCAGCGCTATCTTGCCCATTGCGTCTGCCTGCATGATAGCGTCATAAAGCTCGATAGGCTGTACGTCGCCTGCAAGATTGTGGATAGTTTCGCCTGGGATGCAAGCGTTCTTTGCGATAGTTTCTACCTGCTCAGGTGTAGTTACACCGATCTCCTCGAGTGTGACAGGAAGTCCTACTTCAAGGCAGAAGTTCTGTACCTCTTCAAACTCTTCCTTTGGCGCACCCTCAAGTACAAGCTGAACCAGTGTACCAAGGGCCACACAACAGCCGTGGTCTGCGTGCTTGATTCCCAATGATGTTACGCCATTGTAGAACGAGTGTGCAGCCGCACAGTTTACGTTGTCTGCTCCAACACCTGAAAGATATACGTTAGCCTCGCAGATAGCTTCAAGGGCAGGTGTAACTGCGTGTACCTTGCAAGCCTCAACTGCCTGCTTGCCGTATGTTTTCAGCGTGTCATAGCAAAGTCTTGCAAGTGCCTGTCCTGCTCTTGTGATGCCTGTGCCTTCAAGGCTTGCGGACTCTGTTCTTATAGAAGCTCTGCCCTCAAAATATGTACCAAGTGCGTCGCCCATGCCTGCAATAAGGAACTTTACAGGTGCGTTTGCGATAACTGTTGTGTCTACCATTACTGCGTCTGGATTGGTAGGATAGAAAAGATATTTGTCAAAGCTGTGGTCATCATTGTATATTACTGACAGACCTGTACATGGCGCATCTGTTGCCGCAACTGTAGGCACGATAACAATGTGCTTGCCTGTGTAGTATGCTGTAGCTTTTGCAGTATCAACTGCGCTTCCGCCGCCAACTGCAACTACTGTGTCGATGTTGTCAGCCTTTACTATCTCTTCCATTTTGGCTATCTCGCCCTTGCTTGATATACCACCAAATACTTCATAGCGTCTGTAATCGTCAAGCTCGCCAAAGCTTTTCTCTATCTTGTCATGACAGGCTTTGTAGCCACTGTTTGAACATACAAACAGCCACCTTTTGCCCATATAGCCCATTTCTTCATGAAATTTAAGTGTAGCATCTCTGCCCTGAACATATTTGAGCGGCTCACGCATTGCTCTGAGTCTTCCCATCATAATGAATTACCTCCGATTTGTTTGATTTATTAACTTTATACGGAATTCTCTCCGTATTTTCAATTAGATTATAGCATTTTGCACAAAAGATGCAAGGAACATTTTATAAATGATATGTGAATTATTTGTTGTGGCAACATTTGAAAATGTAAAGCTTGGAGGACGATAAAACAGAAAAAGCGGAGGCTCTTTGCGAGCTTTCCGCCTTTTTTATATGTTCAGCATTACAGAAGCGTAAAACATTCCGTCACCGTATTCAAATTTAGCTACGCCATTGTATTTGGCGGCAATGTTCTTGACAGACTCTGTGCCGATCCCTTTGCCTTTGCGTTTTGAGGAAAGGAAACCGCCTTCTGGGTCAGTGAGGATAGTTCCGGTGAAGGTGTTGTCCACCGCCAAGCAGAGGGAATAGCTGTCAGCCTTTGCTCTGATTATTATTTTTTTATTCTTTGCACTGTCAGACACGCAGCCGTGAATGGCGTTTTCGATAAGATTTCCGAAAAGCACAGAGAGGTCGGTTATGTCTATTTTTATATCATCTGGTATGTCAGCGCTCACCTTGTATTCAATGCCGCTGCTTTCCGCTATTTGAGCAAAATATGCAAGAAGTGCGCTTACAGATGTGTTTTTGCAGTAAATGTGTTCTGATATATCGGGCATAGAATCCCTGAAAGCGTTGAGATATTCCGAAAGCTTATCATATTCGCCCTTTTTCAGAAGCTCCTGCATAAGAGCGATATGATGTCTGACATCATGTTTATAGCGTCTTGTTTCTTTTATCTTATCCTGCAAATAGTCATATTGCAGGTTCTGCATTTCAAGCAGGTGGTTATTTTCCTGAAGCCGCAGATTTTTCTGCTGTTCGATGACCAGCCGTGCCACGATGTAATACACCAGAAATGCTCCTGCGTTTATAAAGAAAAGAGCTATGGTGTTCTTTGGCTCCAGAGCAAGCTCTAAGCTGCTTTTCGCAGAGTTGCCGTAGAGAGTATAATACCATATTATATAGAAAGTAAATGGGATAAGCCAAAGATAGCGCCACTCCAGACCTGACGGCTCTCTTTCCACCGCAGGTGTGTAGACCTTTTTCATGTAGATAAAAAGCGGCCCCCATACCACGGCTTCTGTCATAAGCATACAAAGGGAAAACGACCAGCGGTATGATTCATAGGCAAGTGACGGGAACAGAATGCCCTCCAGACATTTTGAGGTAATGACGATAAAGCTTGCGTTATTTGAAAGCAGAAGCAGTGTGAAGCCTGTTTTGCCGACCTTGACCTTCACAGCGAAAAAGTAAAAAGCCGCATAGAGCAGGGTGCTGACTGCACTTAGCAGACCTGCATTTGTGCTGAAAAATGCCGCCTGCCAGCCTAAGAAGATCTGCACCAGTGAAAGAGCCACAACAAGTCCCACGGTAGCTGTTTTGGAAAAGCGAAGCCTATGCCGGAAGGGATAAAGGGCAAGCACCATAAGTGGCAGAAAATTCAGAAGGGAATATATGCCCACTTCCACAAGGCGGTATAAAGGAGGCATTACTGCTCACCGCCTTTTCGCAGATCACTGAAGCGAAACTGAGCGAAGGCGTCTAATGTTTCTCTGGATTTTCGGCGACTTATGGGGATATGTGTGCCGTCGCTCATTATGAAAAGGTCGCTTTTTTGCTGGGCTATCTCATAGAAATTCACGATGACGCCTTTGGTGGAGGTGTAAAAGTATGAATGACTGCAAAAAATGCTCTCGATCTCAGCAAAAGAATTTCTTGAAACTATGCTTTCACCGTCTGTGCAATGGATTGTCACGATATGTGATGCACAGTCTATGTAGATAACATTTCTGAGTATCACATTCTGACCGTCGGGAAGCTTAACGGAACGCATACGATCAATTTCATCAGAACCGATCCGGTCAAGCATGGCTTTTACTTTGTCAGCCTGAAAGGGCTTGCAAAGATAGTAGCAGGCGTTGAGGTCGTAGCTTTCGCTTGCAAACTCGTTGCTTGAAGTGCCGAATGCGATATGGACGCTTTTGTCTGTTTCACGAAGCTTTTCTGCGACCTCTATCCCTGTCATTTTCCCCATGAATATATCAAGCACAACCAGATCATAAGCTCCCATCTGCCAACATGACAAAAAGCTTTCTCCGCTTGAAAACGTATCTATCTGACAGCTGTGAGCGGTTTGTTCGGAAATATATTCATGAAGAAGTGCAAGGTCGTTTTTATTATCGTCTACCAATGCCACTCTCATACTGTAAAAATCCTTTCTTATACATGATTTCTTAATATATAATAACACACATCAAAGCAAAATTCAAGCATTATTCATTTATTTTGTTACCGCTTGTGCAGATTTTTGACCGTTTGTGCTAATTTTATTGACAAAGTGTGTAGTCTGTGTTAAAATAATCGTGTAAAGTTATGTTCTTAGTAAAAAAGAAATATCAACAACGAAAAATATTATGGAGGAATTAGAATGGAAAAGAAAATTTTAAGTCTTTTGGTGACGGGCTGTCTTTTGTTTGTGCCGACAACGGCATTTGCAGACGATAATAAGACGGTAATAAAAACTGTTGACGACCTGTTGGCGTTTTCAAAAGCGGTAAACAACGGAGATTATGACAAGAATAAAGACGCAGTTGTTGTTCTTGAAAATGACCTTGACTTGACAGGTGTTGTATGGACGCCTATCGGAAACGTTTTCGATGAAAACGGCTATATTGAACATTGTTTCAGCGGCAAATTCTACGGAAATGGTCATACTATTTCAAACATTGATTTTACGTCTATTTATGGTAAAGATTTGTTGGTCGGTTTCTTTGGCGATATCGAGGAAGCAGAGGTATCAGGTCTGACTATAGAGGGAAATCTGGATGTGACAAATACTGATAACGAATATACTGTTTATGGCACTATTGCAGGATTTGCAGGTGATTGTACTATTTCTGATTGTGTGTCAAACGTATCGTTCAACAATAACGGCAAATATGTTTATGGCTTCATAGGCATGGTAGGTCAGGCATACGGCACAACTTTTGAATATTGTGAGAACACAGCAGACATAACTATCTCAGGCGACAACGGAAGTGTTTATGTCGGCGGTATAGTTGGATATGCGCAGATTGGAACGGAAGTCCGCTATTGTTCAAGCACAGGCGATATGGTATATGCTGCACCAAACGCCGGCGGTATCGTAGGACGTTTGTATGGCGATTCCAAGGTTATAAACAGCTATGTTACAGGAAAACTCACGCCGGTTGGCAACGGAACCACAGATGTAGGCGGTATCGTTGGTTCAGTAGCCGGCGGTTCTGTAAGTGATTGCTATTTTGCAGGAGAAATTGACCTTTCACAGTACTCAGCCAAAAAGCCATATACACGTTTCGGCGGAATAGTGGGGAAGGATTCCTCGTCTACAACTGACTTTAAAAACAACTATTTCACAGAAACAGAAAATGTTGAAGCTTGCGGTTCAAATAAAGAAGCAGGCAAGGCTAAAGCTTATGACTATATGACAACAAAAGAATTTTATGACGAGCTGACAGCCGACGGTGCAAAGTATCAGTATGTTGAGGGAAAAACGCCTGTCCTGCCAACTAAGGAGTATGCAGTTGATTTTGAAGTAACACCTGCTGACCTGAAAAATGTTGTAATAAAGGTAGACGAAAAAGAGATAACAAGCAATACTGCAATGCTTACAGCAGGCACTTACACAGTAGAGGTAACTGCTGACGATTGCGAGCTTCTCAGCAAGGAAATAACTGTCTCAGCGGATATCGCAACACATACACAGGCTTTTGAACTTGCATACAAGTCAGCAGACTATACAGAGCTTGACAAGGCAGAGAAAGCCGCAAAGGCTCTCAACAAGGACGATTATGAGGACTTCTCAGAAGTCGAAAAGGCTCTTGCCGCTATCGACAGAACAAAGAACATCACAGAGCAGGCTGATGTGGACGCTATGGTAAAGGCTATAAATGACGCTGTGGCAAACCTTGTAAAGAAAGCACCTGCTTCTTCACAGCCTGACAGCGTAAGCAGTTCTGATGCTTCGTCAGATACGAGCAGTTCCGCTTCCGACAGCTCATCTTCTGACAGCAAGTCAGATAGCAGCTCAAAGGCAGCTTCAAACGCTTCAAACACAAACCCATCGACCGGTGTTGCAGGCGGAGCATTCGCTCTTGCACTTCTGAGCGGTGCGGCTGTGGTCATGGCTAAGAAGAAAAAGTAATATATCCATTAAATGGATATATAAAGCAATCAAGTGGGACTTTCATACATTATTTGTTTAAATGAATACCACTTGTGCAGGTTTTTGACTGTTTGTGTCAAACTTGTTGACAAGTGTGTGGGTTGTGTTAAAATAATCGTGAAAATCTATGCTCTGAGTAAAAAAAGAAATATCAACCCAGAAAAATATAATGGAGGAATTAGAATGAAAAAGAAGATTTTAAGCCTTTTGGTGACGATGGGTCTTGCGGCAAGCTTAGTGCCTGTTTCTGTTTTTGCTGACGGTACAGAGGTCTGGGACGGCTCTATAGCGGAGTCTTTTGCAGGAGGAAAAGGCACCAAAGACGACCCTTATCAAATAGCTACCGGTTCACAGCTTGCGTATTTTGCGGAAAGAGTGAACGCAGAGGAATATGGTGAAAAATATGCAGACACATACTTTGAGCTTACAGAGGATATCGACCTCGGTGGAAAAGAGTGGACTCCAATAGGAGAAACTGTGGCGGATCTTATTATGGGTGGTCATGAATATTTTGTTTTCTCTGGCAACTTTGACGGAAATGGTTATACTATCAAAAATCTTACCATTGGAACAGAAACATCGCCATACAGTGGCGATGTATGCGGCTTGTTCGGTGCGACCAGCGGCACTATCGAGGACGTAGTTCTTGAAAATGTTTCTATAAACTATGTTGGCGGAAATCACAGCAGTGGATATGGCTTCCGCATGGGAGGTGCGCTTGTAGGTTATTCTATGGGCGATATAGTAAATTGTACTGTTATCGGTCTTGACATGAAGGCAGGCTCTGACGGCAGCTATGTTGCTCTTAACAGCATAGGCGGATTAGTAGGCGTTCAGGACGGCGATACAACAGTAAGCCACAGCCGTGTTTCCGGAAAGATAGAGGAAACAACAAAAAAGGGCAATGTCGGCGGCTTTGTTGGTACGCTCGTAAAAGGCTCATCTGCTAAATATTGCGGTGCAGACGTTTCTGTTGAGGTAACAGGAAACGGACGTGGCATTGCAGTAGGCGGCTTCGTTGGAATAGGCAACGGAACGACAGCTGATGAAACCTTGATAGAAAATTGCTATGCCACAGGCAATATAACAGGTGCAGAATATGCAGGCGGCTTTGTTGGAAACATCTCAGGTCTTAACATTAGCAACTGCTATGCAAAGGGCGATGTAAGCAAATGTTTTGTTGGTGCGTCATTCTTGGGTACTGACGCTGCAAGCAATAACTATTATGGCACTGTAAAGAATTGCTATGCAACAGGTCTTGTATCTGATATTTCTTCCTTCGCTTACGCCTTTGCAATGCAGAGCACCATGGAGAGAAGCAAGTTTGAAAACTGTTACTATAATGCAGAAAATACAGCAGATGCTGCTGAAAGTGCTTTGCCGTACGCCATAGATGATATGAAAAAAGACGAGTTTGTTGATAAGCTTGGCGGTGAAGCCTGGACAAAGCTTGAGAACGATACTCCTATTTGCGGTGCTGAGCCTGCTGACTACAGCCATGTTTATGAAGTGCTGGGTAATATTCCTGCCGACCTTTCTATCTACACAGATGAAAGCGTTGCAAACTTGTACAGTGCAGTTGAGGCTTTAAGAGGGTATAGAGATCTTGCACAGCAGTCAGATGTTGACAAAATGACAAATGATATAAACGACGCTGTTGAGGCACTTGTTTACAAGTCAGCAGATTATACAGAGCTTGACAAGGCAGAGGAAGCTGCAAAGGCTCTCAACAAGGACGATTATGAGGACCTCTCAGAAGTTGAAAAGGCTCTTGCCGCTATCGACAGAACAAAGAACATCACAGAGCAGGCTGATGTGGACGCTATGGTAAAGGCTATAAATGACGCTGTGGCAAACCTTGTAAAGAAAGCACCTGCTTCTTCACAGCCTGACAGCGTAAGCAGTTCTGATGCTTCGTCAGATACGAGCAGTTCCGCTTCCGACAGCTCATCTTCTGACAGCAAGTCAGATAGCAGCTCAAAGGCAGCTTCAAACGCTTCAAACACAAACCCATCGACTGGCGTTGCAGGCGGAGCATTCGCTCTTGCGCTTCTGAGCGGTGCGGCTGTGGTCATGGCTAAGAAGAAAAAGTAAATAAGATCTCCCCTATTGTTGATATTTCGGAGAAGGGCAGTTCCTTGTGGACTGCCTTTTTTCTGTTTGCAGGAAAGCGGGATTTGCCTGCATAATTCAGGACGCTTTTTTGCAAAAAAACATAAAAATGCAATTATTTTATATCGATACTGCAAAATCGTCCGCGCAAGCTTAGACTAACTATTGATAATAGTCAATATCTTTTATTATCTATTTTATACCATGAAATTACATTTATTCATAAAAAATCGTTATAGATTTAAGCGAAATGTAAAAAATCAGCTCACAAAATCTGCGTTTACCCTTGCAATTCAGAAAAATATGTGGTATAATTATATTGCTGTAATAGGAGCACAGCATGAAATGCTGGCAGTGTGTTTTCAATTGTCAGATGAATTTCTGTATAGCTTATGCTTTATAATAAGGAAAGAAAATGAATGCGTCAGCGTGTGCTGTTTCATTATAGCGCCTATTAACGATATTTTTTTGAAAAGGAGTTATTGCAACATGTCAAAGATCGATTTGAGCAAGTACGGTATTACCGGAACTACAGAAGTTGTTTACAACCCTTCTTACGAGCAGCTGTTCGAGGAAGAAACAAAGCCAACACTCGAAGGCTATGAAAAGGGTCAGGAGAGTGAGCTTGGCGCAGTAAACGTTATGACAGGCGTTTATACAGGCCGTTCACCTAAAGATAAGTTCATCGTTATGGACGAAAAATCTAAGGACACTGTTTGGTGGACTTCTGACGAGTACAAGAACGACAACCACCCAGCTTCACAGGAGGCTTGGAAGTCTGTTAAGGAACTCGCTATCAAGGAACTTTCAAATAAGAGACTTTTCGTAGTTGACGCATTCTGCGGCGCTAACAAGGATACAAGAATGGCTATCCGTTTCATCGTTGAGGTTGCTTGGCAGGCTCACTTTGTAACAAATATGTTCATCAAGCCAACTGCTGAGGAGCTTGAGAACTTTGAGCCTGACTTCGTTGTATACAACGCTTCAAAGGCTAAGGTAGAGAACTATAAGGAGCTTGGTCTTAACTCCGAGACAGCAGTTATGTTTAACATCACAAGCCGTGAGCAGGTAATCATCAACACTTGGTACGGCGGAGAGATGAAGAAGGGTATGTTCTCAATGATGAACTACTTCCTTCCACTCAAGGGCATGGCTTCAATGCACTGCTCAGCTAACACAGACAAGAACGGTGAGAACACAGCTATCTTCTTTGGCCTTTCCGGTACAGGTAAGACAACACTTTCTACAGACCCTAAGAGACTTCTTATCGGTGACGACGAGCACGGCTGGGACGACAACGGAGTATTCAACTTCGAGGGCGGCTGCTATGCTAAGGTAATCAACCTTGATAAGGAATCTGAGCCTGATATCTACAACGCTATCAGAAGAGATGCTCTTCTTGAGAACGTAACTCTTGACGAGAACGGCAAGATCGACTTTGCTGATAAGAGCGTTACAGAGAACACTCGTGTATCTTATCCTATCGACCATATCCAGAACATTGTAAGACCTATTTCTTCTGCACCTGCTGCAAAGAACGTTATCTTCCTTTCAGCAGATGCATTTGGTGTACTGCCTCCAGTATCTATCCTCACACCAGAGCAGACACAGTATTACTTCCTCTCTGGCTTTACTGCAAAGCTTGCAGGTACAGAGCGTGGAATCACTGAGCCTACACCAACATTCTCAGCTTGCTTCGGTCAGGCTTTCCTTGAGCTTCACCCAACAAAGTATGCTGAAGAGCTTGTTAAGAAGATGGAGAAGAGCGGCGCTAAGGCATACCTGGTAAACACAGGCTGGAACGGCACAGGCAAGAGAATCTCTATCAAGGATACTCGTGGAATCATCGACGCTATCCTTAGCGGTGATATCCTCAACGCACCTACAAAGAAGATACCACACTTTGACTTTGAAGTTCCAACAGAGCTTCCAGGCGTTGATCCTGCAATTCTCGATCCTCGTGACACATATGCTGACGCTTCCGAGTGGGAGACAAAGGCTAAGGATCTTGCAAGCAGATTTGTTAAGAACTTTGCTAAGTATGAGGGCAACCCAGCAGGTAAGGCTCTTGTATCTGCAGGTCCAAAGGAATAATCAATAACTCTGATGCTATTTATATAGTATAAAAGCTGCTGTGCCTTTTGGTACGGCAGCTTTTTTTTGTGCAAAAAAATACCGTAGAGGACAAAGCTTCTCTGCGGTATTTTTGTATTTATGCAATAAAAAATCCGCCTTACTTAATGTAAAGCGGATACAAGCAAAAGCTTAAACTTTTGCTGGCGCGGATTGAGAGATTTGAACTCTCGCGCCCGTTTCCAGACCTACTCCCTTAGCAGGGGAGCCCCTTCACCACTTGGGTAAATCCGCAAACCTGTATATATAAAAAATGTGGCGGACAGGGTGGGATTCGAACCCACGGTACGTTGCCGTATCACTGGTTTTCAAGACCAGCTCCTTAAACCACTCGGACACCTGTCCACATTAATTATTTGTTTTGTGTCGTTCTCTCTCAGCGACTTAATTATTATAGCACAGTTCATCTGTCTTGTCAACCCCTTTTTCAAATTTTTTTGCGAAAATTTTTTAAGCATAAATATTCCTTAGTATGCTGACGATACTTGACGAAATCTTATAAATATGGTATAATAAATCACGGCTTTGTATGTTTTATCACTTTATATGATAATTTATACAGAAAATTTTTTATGGAGGCGACTTTATTATGAAGATGACTGTAAGTCAGGCTATGGTTGAATGTTTGAAAGCTGAGAACGTAAAAGTCGTCTTTGGCTATCCCGGAGCTGCTATCTGTCCTTTCTATGACGCTTTGCTGGATGCTGAAAACGACATCAGGCAGGTGCTCGTGAGACAGGAAGCTAACGGCGGTCATGCGGCTAACGGCTATGCACGAATTTCAGGCAAGCCTGCGGTCTGTATCGCAACATCAGGTCCGGGTGCAACCAATCTTATTACTGCTATTGCTACCGCTTATGCGGATTCTATACCTATCGTGTGCATAACAGGTCAGGTGAATACCGACCAGATAGGCTCTGACGTTTTTCAGGAGGCTGACATTACAGGCTCGGCTGAGCCGTTCGTTAAGCACAGCTATCTTCTCAAAGACCCTGAGGACACTGCGAGAGTGTTCAAAGAGGCTTTCTATATTGCAGGCACCGGCAGACCGGGTCCTGTGCTTATAGATATCCCTATGGACGTTCAGAAGTCTGTTATCGACTTTGAGTACCCTGAAAAGTGCGAGATAAGAAGCTATAAGCCTACCACAAAGGGCAACTACGTTCAGGTAAGGCGTGTAATGGCGGCGTTGGAAGAGGCTGAGAAGCCGCTTATCTGTATTGGCGGCGGCGTTTTTGCCGCTCACGCTGAGAACGAGATAAGAGAGCTTGCCGACCTTATGCAGATACCTGTTATCACTACTATGATGGGCATTTCTGTTTTCCCTGATGACGACCAGCTTTTCTGCGGCATGATAGGTACTCACGGTGTCAAAATGGCTAACGCCGCTGTGAACGAGTGCGACGTGCTGTTCCTTGTGGGCGCAAGAGTTGGTGACAGAGCCGTTAAAACACCTTTGGCTCTGGAAAAAACTACTAAGATAATACATATAGATATCGACCCTGCGGAGATAGGCAAGAATATCGGTGCTGACCTGCCTCTCGTTGGCGACGCAAAGCTTGTTTTACAGCAAATGACGGAGCTTGCAAAGCCTATGAAGCACGATGAGTGGATAGCTCACATCAAGACCCTTGGGGGCGAGAGAAAGTATGTTGAGCCTGCAAAGGGTACTGTCAATCCGAGGGTGTTTATCGACAGGCTTGCAAAGAAAATGCCTGCCAATGTTACTGTTGTGGCAGACGTTGGACAAAATCAGATATGGACCTGTACTGAATATAAGTTCCGCAAAGAGGGCAGACTTCTTACCTCAGGCGGCATGGGTACGATGGGTTATTCTGTGCCTGCGGCAATAGGTGCAAAAATGGCTGACAACTGCAGAGCAACAGTTGCTATATGCGGCGACGGAGCTTTTCAGATGTCGTTCATGGAGCTTGCAACAGCTGTTCAGTTCGGCGTTGATATAAAGGTGGTAGTAATGACAAACAACCGCCTTGGCATGGTAAGAGAGCTTCAGACAAACGGCTATCATGACAGACAGACAGCAGTTTTTCTTGACGGCTCTCCTGACTTTATCAAGCTTGCAGAAGCTTACGGCATACCTGCAATGAGAGTTTATGACGATGATACCATGGAAAAGGGCGTTGAGATGCTTGCTGAACATAAGGGCATTTGCCTTGTGGAAGTCGTTGTAGATAAGGATATGCCAACATTATAAGGTCGATATTTTAACTATCTGTAGCGTTTACAGTATATAGCGTTTACGTTCAAGAAATCTTAATAATAAACTGATATAATTAAAAATCAAGGAAAGGTTTCCTTATGGAGGTTGATTTATGAAACATACGATCTCAGTTCTTGTAGAAAACCACAGCGGTGTTCTATCAAGAATTTCCGGACTGTTTTCAAGACGTGGGTTCAATATCGAGAGCCTTGCAGTAGGTCCGACTCATGACCCTGACGTTTCAAGAATAACGATAGTTGCTGACGGTGACGAGCATACAGTTGAGCAGATCGAGAAACAGCTCAACAAGCTTATAGAGGTCATCAAGGTAAAGACATTTGAGGCTAATGAGTATCTCGCAAGAGAGCTTATGATAGTCAAGGTGTCTGCGGTCGCAAACAGACGCAGTGAGATAATGACTATTGCGGATATCACAGGGGCTAAGGTCATGGATATAACGCTTACGACAATGACATTGGAGCTTTGCGACACTTACGCTCACCTTTGCAGATTTGAGGAGGTCATAGCACCTTACGGAATAATCGAAATGGTAAGAACAGGCACTATCGCAATAGAGAAAGGCTCTGACACATTCAATGCAGGCAAATAAACTTTGATTATATAGTCGAAAGGCTACATAAAATAAATCTTAAATTTCTGAATTTGGAGGAATTAACAATGGCACAGGCAAGAATATTCTATCAGCAGGATTGCGACATTAACGTACTCAAGGGTAAGAGAGTTGCCATTATCGGTTACGGTTCACAGGGTCACGCTCATGCACTCAACCTTAAGGAGAGCGGCGTTGACGTAGTAGTAGGTCTTTACGAAGGTTCTAAGAGCTGGGCAAAGGCTGAGCAGCAGGGTCTTACAGTTATGACAACTGAGGAAGCTGCAAAGACATCTGATATCATCATGATACTTATTCCTGATGAGAAGCAGGCTGCACTTTATAAGAAATCTATCGAGCCATACCTCACAGAAGGTAAGACTCTTGCATTCGCACACGGCTTTAACATTCACTTCGGCTGCATCGTACCACCAAAGAATGTCAATGTTATCATGATCGCACCTAAGGCTCCTGGTCACACAGTACGTTCTGAGTATCAGGCTGGTAAGGGTACACCTTGCCTTATCGCAGTTGAGCAGGATGCAACAGGCAACGCACAGGATATCGGACTTGCATATGCACTTGGTATCGGCGGAGCAAGAGCAGGTGTTCTTGAGACAACATTCAGAACAGAAACAGAAACAGACCTCTTCGGTGAGCAGGCAGTTCTCTGCGGTGGTGTTTGTGCACTTATGCAGGCTGGTTTTGAAACACTTTGTGAAGCTGGTTATGACCCAAGAAACGCATACTTTGAGTGTATCCATGAGATGAAGCTCATCGTTGACCTTATCTATCAGTCAGGTTTCGAGGGCATGAGATATTCTATCTCTAACACAGCTGAGTACGGCGACTATGTCACAGGTCCAAAGATCGTTACTGAGGACACTAAGAAGGCTATGAAGAAGGTTCTGTCTGACATTCAGGACGGTACATTCGCTAAGGACTTCCTCCTTGATATGTCTGACGCAGGTTCACAGGTACACTTCAAGGCTATGAGAAAGCTCCATGCTGAGCATCCATCTGAGAAGGTTGGTAAGGAGATCAGAAAGCTTTACAGCTGGAACAACGATGACGAGAAACTCATCAACAACTAATTTGCAGAATTAATATTATTGCATAAAGAAAAGACGACTTGCAAACGTAAGTCGTCTTTTTTCTTTTTAATTCGCTTTTTCAACCTCGCTACTCTATGTTTGTTAATAGCTGTACGTTAGTCGCCCGATAACGTTACTGCACTTGTCGAGCAATGGGACGTCGAGGACGCCGTCCCCTACATATTAAATGCAGGGGACTCCTATGGTCGTCCGTTGTTTTGTCAAGATAATGCGCTGTCCTTTGCATCATAAGTTTCAACGCTGTCGTGCTCATCGGTGGTATATGAATAGACCGTATCTCCCTCGATCGTGACATCGACCTGCTTCACATCATAAGCGCTGCCGTCCTTATCCTTTTCAAAGTATACCGAAAAATCAATGGTCGACAGGTCAAGATCGCCGTATTCTCTATCGTGTGACAGCATATCGAGCCAAAGCTCATATGCAAAAAGCTGCGCCGTGACGTTATCTGAACTATCAATATCGGGCACATTAGACAGCGCAAGCTCCTTCGAAAGGTCAAGTGAGTTTACAGTATCAAAGTGAAGCTTCTTGCCGCTGGTGTTATACTTTGTTACCAGCGCCTGCGCCTTTTCAAAAATATACTGCGCCGTGGCTGACGGGTCAGCTTCCACAGTGCTGGTGCTTGAAAACGGAGCGGAATCATACACCGCCCAGCTTCCGTCATTGGCGTAGCTATACAGAGTAAATCTGTTTGTGAACATATCCACAGTGAAATAATCTGTCGCCATATTGAACTGTATGTCCGAATCGTTGACGATATTCAGGGTCAGGAGGTTCAGACTTTCGTTTGTGATATATCCATTTTGCGCATAGTCTGACTTTACATATTCTGTTGTATTGTTGCTGTTCATGATATCGTTGTAATAATTATAGTCAGCAGGGGAGTAGCTAAAAATGGCATTGTCTGGGTTTTTCATAGAGCTTTCGTCATAGATATCCAGCAGGTCATTTTTGAGGGTTTGAGCTATAATTTTGGCATTTTCAGTGAAGCTTTCGCCGCTTCCGTATTTGAGAGAAACGCTGTTATCGCTGTCTGAAATGGTTATCTTGCAGTTGTTATTCTCAATATGGGCTTCTATTCTGCAATTCACCGCCTTGTTAAAAGCGTCCTCATCAAGGGTTTTTATCTCCGACAGGATATCGATTATCAAAGAATTTGTCTCATAGCTGTTATCATCTGTCAAAAAATCCACGCTTGGAAGTCCGCTGTCGGTTTTCTCCAGCAGGTCAACGTAATACCTTGTGCTGTGTTCCTTGCCCTCGATATTTTCGTCATAGTTGCCGCTGTAGACTATATCGCAGTATGCAGGGCTGTTTTGTATTATGTCGAGATTTCCTACCGTAGAATTTGCGCTTTCAAGCACTGTGTCTGCAAGCTTTATAAAGTCTGCTGAACACAACTGCAGTGTACCTGTATCGCCGGATACGCTGCTGTTTGCAGGTGGAGCTGTGCCTGCGTTCGGCTCGTAGTCATGGATATTTCTTGTCATGTAAATTCCGCCTGACATTACAAGCGCCACTGCCGCCGCTGCCGCAACTACCTTTGCACCCTTGTGTCTTGCGACTATGGCAGGCTGTGTCGGCTCGGTTTGTGGTGTGAAAGTATCCGTATTTATATCTCCGTTTTGTTGTGGAAAACGCTTTTTGAGCGTTTCTTTGAGCTGATCTTTCTTTTGTTCCGATAGGCTTGCGTTTGCAAAATAATTCTTTATATCTCTTTCGTTCATACGCTCATCTCCTTTTCGTAGTCTGAAAGTGAAAGCTTTAGTTTTTCTCTTGCTCTTTTCAGCCTTGATGTGACCGTGCCCTTGCTTGTTCCCAAAATGTCGGCTATCTCATCGGTCTTGCAGCCTTGATAATAAAAAAGATAAAGCACTATCCTGTATTTTTTTATCCAGCCTGTTTATAGCGTTTTGCACATCTATCTGCATATCAGGTGATGAAAAATCGCTGCTTGCACTTACCTCATTTTCTGCACGCAGACGTCTGCCTGCCGACCTTAGCAGGTCTTTGGATAGATTTATCGCCGTTCTTAGCAGCCACGCTTTAAGATGCTCGTCATCATTGAAGAAAAGCTCACCCTGCCTTGTGAAATATTTTATTATGACCTCGCTGACTATATCCTCTGCCTCGTGAACGCTGCCTGTGACTGCCAGTGCCGCTCGGTAGATATCGTCTGAAAATTTGTCAACTATGTAGTCAATATCTCTTGTCAAAGCTGTCACCTCCTTTGTTGTTTTGAAAAGCCTTTCATCTATAACACGAATGTAAAGACCGTTTGATTGCATAAAAAAATGGACGAAAAAAAATTTTCGTCCATAAAAAATCAGCTTTTGCTTGTTTTTACATAAGACCACCCGTCACCGAGGTTATCCTCGCCCCCTGATGAGCTTATGGGTGAGCGGTAAATATAGTAATGGTCATAAATGGTATAAAATCTCACTGTCAAGCCGTCGCTGTCGATGTATGTAACGTTCCTGCGCTCCAGCTCCTCAAGCTCTTTCTTCACAGACTTGCAGGCATTGTTTTCAGTGAGCGATTTAATGGAGCATTTGCCCTTTGGTAGTGTCGGCTTTTCGCATGAAATGCTTTCTATCATAAACTCCGCAGTGGTCTGAAAGTTAGCCTTATTGTCATCGAAAACGGCTTTTATCTGGCTGTCGGAGCGCATATAGTGCTGATGCCAGAAGCCGAGTGCTACTGCAAGAATAACGACTATCCAAATTATCCACTTGACTTTTCTACCTGTCGACCATTTGCGAAGCTTGCCGTCAGTACCCATATCTTTCTCGCTGACAATTGGATTTATCTGCTCGCTCATTATTTTACGAACGCCTCCAATCTGTAGATAGGCATACCCATGTCTGAGAATTTCTTCTCATATTCCGTTACGATATTGCCCTCGAAGCCGCTGTTGTGAAGGTCGAGAGAAATGTTTTTAAGTCCGTAATTTGCCGCAGAGAACTCCTCCAAGGAGAACTCAAAGAAGTGCATATTGTCGGTCTTTTGGTATATCTCGCCTTTGTCCACAAGAATACGTCTGTATATTTCAAGAAAAGCTCGGTATGTGAGTCTATGACGTGCATATGTATTTTTAGGATACGGACAGCTAAAGTTAAGGTAGATACACTCCACTGACTTTTCAGGGATAAAGCAATCCAGATATTCAGCCTCGCCCCTTGCAAATCTCAGGTTCGGTATGCCCTCGTCTATAGCCATTTGTGCGGCGTCAACTATAACGTTACTGCTTTTTTCTACTGCAAGGAAATTCTTGTCAGGATTTCTCTTTGCTATCTCTCTTGCAAACTGACCCTTTCCACAGCCTATCTCCAGCACAAGGGGATTGCTGTTTCCGAATATCTTCTCAAAGTCAATAAGCTGTTTGTTTGATTTGTCCTGAAAATTCTTCTCGTCACGGTCAAGATATAAAATATAATCTCCGCAGGCTTCAAGACGTGCCTCAAGATTTTTCTTTCTTCTCATTCTCATATGGGATAAACTCTCCTGTTATTTATTAGAATATTTGTGCAGAAAATAGTCCTTGTCAGACGTGACCTTTAGCCACTGCACAGCCGACCCTGTAAGCATATTTTCATAAGGATAAACTGTGAGCATGACTTCGGGTGTGTCCTCACCGCTGAAATGAGGGGTCACCTTAAAAGCTATCTCGCAGTTGAGCCGTTGGACGACCTCTTCCTCGGTGAGCTTTCTGAAAAGCACTGAGGTGTCCTTTTCGGTGATAGGTATTTTGGTAAACTTCGCCTGATAAATTTTCTTGCCGTCCTTTTTGGTGACAAGTGAAAAGCCATGCTTCACAAGGGTTATCCTTCCGCCATGGTTTTCGTAGTATTCAAGGTTTGAAAAGGTAACACGTCCGTCATTGACAGCTTCACCGGATATCGAAACGCAAAGCCCTTTGTCTGACGCTTTCCCTGCACTCTCCACTCCAAAAGCAAAGGGAAGTCCGTCTATCATTATCTCTCCGCAGGTGGAAAACTGCAACTTCACCTGCTTTTTCTTCAAGCCTGCAAATGGATTTTTCATGACAACTCCTATATTAAAGGTCGATCTGCACGCCGCCAACAGGTCTTATGGACAGCACATAGCATGAGCCTTTACCGAATACTCTCTCCATTTCGGCCTTGAAAGCTTCAAGCTTCTTTTCAGGTACGAACGCTTGGATAGTTCCTGCAAAGCCACCGCCGTGTACTCTGCAAGCACCCTCACCGCCAAGAGCCTGCTTTGCAAGATACAGAGCAAGTGAAAGACCCTGCTCGTTTGGGGCAGAAGAAGCATAGATGTTCTGAAGATATTTGAATGATGAATCTCCTGATTCATTGATAAGGTTAAGGAAAGCGTCAAAGTCGCCCTCTGAAAGTGCGGAAGCTTCCTTGCCAACTCTCTCGTTATCGTCAAAGAAGTGGAGCGCTCTAAGCACAGCTCTGTCACTGCACTTTTCTCTAACGGCATAGATGTTTTCAAGAAGCTGTTCCTTTGTTATCTCTCTCAGTACTTTTTTGCCAAAGAAAGCCGCAACAGACTTCATTTCCGCAGGGATAGCCGCATACTCAGGGGTGAGGTCGGCATGGTTGCCCTTTGTGTCAACGATACACAGTGCGTGACCGCTTTTTGTGAAATCGAACTTTGCAGAGTCGATAACAGGGTGCTTTTCGTCAGCAAAGTCGATTGTGATAAATCCGCCTACTGATGAAGCCATTTGGTCCATAAGACCTGACGGCTTGCCAAAATATACATTTTCCGCAAACTGAGCTATCTGAGCTATTTCCACAGCAGATACCTCGCCCTCGTTGTAAAGACCGTTGAGGATAGTGCCGATAAGCACTTCATAAGCCGCAGATGAAGAAAGTCCAGAGCCTTTGAGCACGTTTGAAGTTGCATAAGCCTTGAAGCCCCCAACATTGTGACCATTCTTCTTAAAGCCTGCGGACATACCTCTTATAAGCGCCGCAGAAGTGTTTTTCTGCTCCTCGTAGATAGTGTCGTCATCAACGTTCACAGTGTCCATTGGGAAGCCCTCAGACTGTATGGTAATAACGTTCTCTTCGGTGTCAGGAGCGACAGCAGCGATAACGTCGAGTGAAACGCCTGCCGCAAGAACGCAGCCGAAGTTGTGGTCGGTGTGGTTGCCGCCTACCTCAGTTCTGCCTGGAGCTGAGAAGAAAGCAGTTGGCTTTTCACCGAAAAGCTTTTCAAACTCATCTGCAACTCTGTTATATCTTTCTCTCTGAAACGCCGTCATATCGGCTGTGTAGACCTCGTCAAGTGTGTATTTTTTCATTATGTATATCCTCCGAACGTAAATTTAAGTATACTTTGTTATTATACAACATTTATGCTCTTTTTTCAAGTACAATTTTTTTAACAAATGAGGAGGTGAGAATGAGAAATGAGGAGTGTTAAGAATGAGGAATAAGGAATTATGGTATCGCCTGGCGGCGATTTATTTTATTGCAAAAATGTCAAATCAACGGGCGAACACTGTTCGCCCCTACATACAAACAGCGTATTTACGTTGACTGTAGGGGACGGCGCCCTCGACGTCCCGCTTGTTTAAGCCTTTTGCAACACTCTTGTATCGCCTGGCGGCGATTTATTTTTTGTTGCTCAAAACGTGTAAGCTGGCATAAATTTTTGCACAGAAGCTCCCTTGATATTTTATGCAAACTGACAAAATTGCCGTAAGCAAACTTTTTATAACACTCTATTGGTGCTTTAAATCAAAAAACTGTTGCATTTTGGTGAAATTTGTGGTATAATTACTTGTGTCTATTTTAATTATTGTTTATTTTTACCGACCACGAAAAAATGGTCGGTGCAGTGAAAGGAAAGATTTATTGTATGAAAAAACTAATGCTTGGAAACGAGGCGTTTGCAAGAGGTCTGTATGAGGCAGGCTGTAAGGTGGTATCATCTTACCCCGGTACTCCGTCAACTGAGATAACAGAAGCTGTTGCAAAATATGACGAGGTATATGCTGAGTGGGCGCCTAATGAAAAGGTGGCAATGGAAGTGGCTCTTGGCGCTTCTATAGGCGGTGCAAGAAGCTTCTGCGGAATGAAGCACGTTGGTCTTAACGTTGCCGCTGATCCTCTTTACACAGCAGGCTATACAGGCGTAACGGCAGGTATGGTAATAGCTGTTGCCGATGACCCTGGTATGCACTCATCACAGAACGAGCAGGATTCACGTCACCATGCTATCGCTTCTAAGACAATGATGATAGAGCCCTCCGATTCAGGAGAGTGCAAGGAGTTTGCTAAGGCTGCTTTCGAGCTTTCTGAAAAGTTCGATGTTCCTGTTATCGTAAGACTGTCCACCAGAGTTTCTCACTCTCAGTCAGCCGTTGAGCTTTGCGAGAGAGAGGAAAGTGAGAATATCCCATACGAAAAGAATATCCAGAAGTATGTTATGATGCCTGGTAACGCTATCCGCCGTCACCCTGTTGTTGAGGCAAGAATGAAAGCTATCGCTGATTATGCCGAAACTTCACCGCTCAATAAGGTAGAGATGAACGATACAAAGATAGGCGTTATCACAAGCGGTATCTCATATCAGTATGCTAAAGAGGCTCTGGGCGACAAGGCTTCATATCTCAAACTCGGTATCGTAAACCCAATGCCAATTCAGATAATAAAGGACTTTGCCGCAAAGTGCGAAAAGGTGTATGTTATAGAAGAACTTGACGATGTTATCGAAACACACTGCAAAAAGAACGGTGTGAACGTTATCGGCAAGGAGCTTTTCAGCCTTATGGGCGAGATCTCACAGTCTATTGTTGCTGAAAAGATACTTGGCGAGAAGCCTGAGTATATCACATTTGAGGATAACGTGCCTGTAAGACCTCCTGTTATGTGTCCGGGATGTCCTCACAGAGGTCTGTTCTATTGTCTGCATAAGCTGGGCGTTATGGTATCAGGCGATATCGGCTGTTACACTCTCGGCGCAACAGCTCCGCTTTGTGCTATGGATTCAACTATCTGCATGGGTGCGTCTATCAGCGGACTTCACGGCTTCAACAAAGCAATAGGCGCAGAGGCAGAGAAGAAGTCTGTTGCCGTTATCGGTGACTCTACATTCATGCACAGCGGTATGACAGGTCTTGTGAACGTTGCATATAACTCCACAAATTCAACTGTTATCATTCTGGATAACTCTATCACAGGTATGACGGGTCATCAGCAGAACCCTACAACCGGTAAAAATCTTAAGGGCGACCCTGCTTATGCCGTTGACCTTGAAATGCTCTGCCATTCACTTGGTATTAAGAGCGTAAGAGTCGTTGACCCATATCACATGGCTGAAACAGAGGCTGTTATCAAGGAAGAGCTTGCCAAGGAAGAACCAAGCGTTATTATTTCAAGACGTCCATGCGCACTTCTTAAATATGTAAAGCACAATCCACCGCTCAAGGTAAACAAGGATAAGTGCGTTGGCTGTAAGCAGTGCTTGAAGATAGGCTGTCCTGCTATATCTATCCATGACGGCAAGTGCGTTATCGACCATACACAGTGCGTAGGCTGCGGCATATGCAAGGAAATGTGTAAGCTGGGTGCGATATGCGACTAATGATAACATATATTTCGAGGTGTAAATAATGAAAACAAGATCAATTATGATAGTGGGCGTAGGCGGACAGGGTTCACTGCTTGCGTCAAGAATAATAGGAAACGTGCTTCTCTCACAGGGCTTTGATGTAAAGGTCAGCGAGGTACACGGAATGAGCCAGCGTGGCGGCTCTGTTGTTACATACGTTAAGTACGGCAGCGAGGTATGCTCGCCTGTAGTTGAAAAAGGCGAGGCAGATATCATCATCAGCTTTGAACAGCTTGAAGCCGCAAGATATGTTTCATATCTCAAGAAGGGCGGACATATCATCACTTCAACTCAGCAGATAGACCCAATGCCTGTTATCACAGGTGCGGCTGTTTATCCTGAGGATATCATAGGCAAGCTTAAAGCAGAGGGCGTTGACGTTATCGCTGTTGACGCACTGGCACTTGCAGAGCAGGCTGGTACTGCAAAGGCTTCAAACGTTGTTCTCATGGGCGTTGTGTCAACTAAAATGGCTTTTGACGAGGACGTTTGGCAGAAGGCTCTTGAAAACTGTGTTCCTGCAAAGTTCCTTGAACTGAATAAAAAGGCGTTCGCTCTCGGCAGAGAGGTAAAATAATGGACGAGATAAGCAGTCTTATCATAAAAATGACCGAGTTTTTCAGCGGCGACCCTAAGCGTATACAGCACTTTATAAAGGTGCATACCTTTGCCCGTGTTATCGGCAGGACAGAGGGGCTTGATATCCGCACTATGTACTGTCTTGACGTTGCGTCGGTGGTGCATGATATAGGCATAAAGCCTGCGGAGGAGAGATACGGCAAGGGTCACTGCGGCGGAAAGCTTCAGGAACAGTTAGGTCCTGAGCCTGCACGGAAAATGCTCACAGAGCTTGACTTTGACGAGGATATCATAGACAGGGTGTGCTTTCTTATCGCACATCATCACACCTATGAGGGCGCCCAGGGGCTTGACTGGCAGATACTCTTGGAAGCAGATTTCCTTGTGAACGCTTTCGAGGACAGCCTTTCCAAAGAGAGCATAAAAAGCTTCCGTGACAAGGTGTTCAAAACGAAAACAGGCATTAAGATGCTTGAAGAAATGTACGGCGTATGATACTTGTGCAAAGTTGATACCCGAGTAATATGACCGAAACCATTTTAACAGGAGGTGTGTTCCAATGGGAAAATATTGGAACGAAGAGATCGAGTGCATGGCGCACGAGGACATGAAAAAACTCCAGAGCGAAAGACTTGTCAAACAGGTCAAGCACGTCTGGGACAATGTGCCATACTACAAGAAGCTTATGGAAGAAAAAGGCGTAACGCCTGATGATATCCACGGCATTGAGGACCTGCACAAGCTGCCGTTCCTTTCAAAGGCTGATCTGCGTGAGGCCTATCCTTACGGTCTGCTTGCAAAGCCGCTTTCAGAGTGCGTGAGAATACATTCTACAAGCGGAACCACAGGCAAGAGAGTTGTGGCTTTCTACACTCAGCATGATATCGACCTTTGGGAAAATTGCTGTGCAAGAGCTATAGTTGCCGCAGGCGGCTCAAAAGACGACGTTTGCCACGTTGCATATGGCTATGGACTTTTTACAGGCGGAGCAGGTCTTAACGGCGGCTCTCATAAGGTGGGCTGTCTTACTCTGCCGATGTCATCAGGAAACACAGAAAGACAGATACAGTTCATGCAGGATCTAGGTTCTACTATCCTTTGCTGTACTCCGTCATATGCCGCTTATATAGGTGAAACTGTAAAGGAAATGGGCATAAAGCCGGAGGAGCTTACACTTAAAGCTGGTATCTTCGGTGCTGAGCCTTGGACGGAGGAAATGCGTCACGAGATAGAGAATCTTCTTGGTATCAAGGCTTACGATATCTATGGTCTGACAGAAACAAGCGGTCCTGGCGTAGCTTTCGAGTGCGAAGCACAGTCTGGTATGCACATCAATGAGGACAACTTTATCGCAGAGATAATCGACCCTGACACAGGCGAGGTGCTTCCTGAAGGCTCAAAGGGCGAGCTTGTATTCACAAGTATCACAAAGGAAGCTTTCCCTCTGCTGAGATACAGAACAAGAGATATTTGTATTCTTACAAGAGAGAAATGCTCATGTGGCAGAACTCTCGTCAAAATGTGCAAGCCAATGGGCAGAAGCGACGATATGCTCATTATTAAGGGCGTAAACGTGTTCCCATCGCAGATAGAGTCGGTGCTTCTTAAGATATCAAAGGCAAGCCCTAACTATCAGATAGTCGTTGACAGGGTGAACAATTCTGATACTTTCGAGATAAGAGTCGAGCTTAATGACGATATGTTCTCTGATACTGTCAAGTCTATCGAGGATCTTGAAAAGAAGATATCCAACGATATCCATAATATCCTTGGCATCAAGGCGAAGATAAGACTTGTTGAGCCAAAGAGCATTCCACGTTCTGAGGGCAAGGCAGTAAGAGTTATCGACAAGAGAAAGCTTGTCTAAAAGACAGGGGGTAATTTTATGACAGTAAAACAGCTTTCGGTTTTTATTGAAAACAGACCTGGCAGATTGTCTGCCGTTACAAAAATACTTGGGGATAATGATGTGAATATCCGTGCAATGTCCCTTGCTGACACAAAGGATTTCGGTATTCTCAGACTTATCGTTGACGATTTTGAAAAGGCAGTTTCAGCCTTGAAAACAGAGGGCTTTTCCGTTACCACGACTCAGGTGCTTGCAGTGGAGATAAATGACCGCCCAGGCGGACTTTCAGAAGCAATGAAAGCTCTCTACAATGACAACATCAGCGTTGAGTATATGTATTCTGCATTCATAAACACTAAGGAAAACACGGCTTATCTTATCCTTAGAGTAGAGAACGTTACAGCCGCTCTGGAAGCTTTGAGTGAAGCAGGATTTGCACTTATCTCACAGCAGGAATTGGCAAGCATCTAGCTGATTAGTGAATACTAACTGAAAAATCACTTAAAATCTATGTGAAATTTTTATGAAATGCCGAAAACCTCTTGATTTTTTCAGAAAATGTGTTATTATATAAGTATAGTATTTGATATGATACTTGTAGAATTTATGCAAGGAGGTCTGTGAAAATGGCTTATAAGATTAGTGATGAGTGCATCGGCTGCGGCGCTTGCATGGACGCATGTCCAGTAGGAGCTATCTCCGAGGCTGATGGTAAGTGTGTTATTAACGCTGACGAGTGCATCGACTGCGGTTCTTGTGCAGGTACTTGCCCTGTAGGAGCACCTCAGGCTGAGTAATTTACTTAAACTAAGAGAAAACGTCTGTCATATGGCAGGCGTTTTTTTGCACTTATTTTTTGTGTATTAGTTTTCAGCACGTTATCATAAAACTGTCACATTGGCGGAGTATAATATAAACACGATAAGAGAAAGACAAAAAAGATGAAATTTACACATATACTTTTTTCTCCATATATACTTCATATACTTCAAAAAAAGAACGCTGGCTTGTGTCAGCGTTCTTTTTTTGCGTGGGTGATTTTGTGGATAGATATGTAAAATATCGTGGAAAATATGGGCTTTTGTAACGCAGGTGTCCGTTTTTCGGTATTATTAATAAAAGTTTTGCGAAATTTGTTAAAAGTGATAAAAATAGAACCCTTATTGTAGTTCCTGGGATATAAAATGTACAATGGTTGTAACTTGGCGTTCATATAAACTTCATAAACGAGCGAAAAAACGGCTTGAAAATTACAATTTGATTACAATGCCCCTTGACTTTTGTAACCTTATTCATTATAATATGGTGTAGTTTATCACATTTGAAAGGAGCGTTCTGAATTGGGTTATTTGAAGTCGGGGATATCCCGCTGTGTGGCTGTGCTTTCTGCCTGCGGAGTTGTGACAGTATCTGCTGTGACTTTTGCGACACTTGATAAAAACGTTATCCAGCCATGTGCGGTCATGCCGCCTGAAAATGCAAAGGTCATTTCTGCTGTTTCTGACAAGGAAACATCTGAGCAGATCGGGGATATCACAACTGTTCTTACAACATCAGCCGTCAAGGAAACTGCGAAAAATTCTCAGACCGAGGCTGTTAAGGCTGTAAAAACTGCAAAAAGCGAAACAACAAAGGCAACAAAGCCAGCTTCCGAAACAGCTTTGAGATCAGAGAGCGTAACGACCTCTGTAATATCACAGAAGCCAGCGTCAGTGACCGCAGTGCAGAGCGTGACTTCCGCTGACACAAAGCTTAGCATATCAGTAAGCCTTGTGACAAAGAAAACTCAGCAGGCTTCAAAGTCTGAAACAAAGGTTTCTGCTGTTACTTCCACCCCTGTTAACACTACTGACGGCGATACTGTTGCCTCAAAGGCTACAAAAAAGACTACAACAGTGAAAACTACTACTGCAAAAACTACTACCACTGCAAAGACAACAACTGCCCCTGTTACGACCACAACGCCTGCGGTGACTACTACCAAGAAAAAGACCACCACCACTAAGGTGACAACAACTAAAAAGCCTGTTACAACTACAACCACTGCGCCTGTTGTCGACAACGGCAAGACCCCTGCACAGCGACTTAATTCTGCAGTGCTTGATCCAAAGGCGACGCTCAGCGCAAAGGAAGAAAAGATACTTCTGAAATATCTCGATAAGATAATATCAGATGATATGACAAACTACGAAAAGGCTGTGGCTTGCTACGATTATATTATAAAGAACACGGTCTATGATTACGGCGGCTGGGCAAATCCTGTCAAGGCTGTTCTTGAGGACGGTTACGGCACTTGCACAGAATATTCTTACGTTTACGCCGCAATGCTTAGCTACATAGGCTTTGACGCAAAGACTGTTGACGGCAAGACCGCTATGGCGGCAGGCGGTTACGGCTATCATATGTGGGTGGAGGTAACGATAAACGGTCAGGTATATGTTATGGACCCTCAGGTGGACGATAACATGAGCTGGGGAGCGTATATCTCCCATGACCGCTTCTGCAAGACCTACAGCGAGGTCAAGAACAAGTATATAAAAGACTGATATTGTATCGGGCGGAGTTATCTGCCCGATATTTTTTTACTGTGTTTGCGTGTGGTTTGTTTGCAGTACGTTTATTTGTACATTAAATGAGAATATCCGGCACTCTTTTTGTGACAAATTTTTCAGCCTATCCTATAGACAAAAGGAAAAAAGCGTGATATAATTATTCTTGATACATTGTCGGCAAATGCCGAACGTCATTTTGTACAGGAGGATAATTGATGACGGAAAATTCCACAAAGATAAAGAAAAAGACTGCGGCATCTGTGAAGAAAAACAGCTCTGTCAAAGGTTCGTCAAAGAATAAGAAAAGAAAGAAAAAACGCAACAATATCGGCATTATCTGCGGCACTGCGGCAGCGGCTATCGTGATAGTTGTGGGCGGAGGATATTTCATTGGAAGAGCTTACTATAGCAACAGATTTCTGAGCGGCACAACAGTGAATGGCGTTGACGTGGGCGGAAGGACATTTGAACAGGCTTGCGACCTGCTCGGGGTGAACGATATGCCTTATGAGCTTACGGTCAAAACTATCGACGGCACGCCTGTTGTTTTCAAGACGGCTGATTTTGATTACAGACTAAGCGGCAAGGACGAGCTTCAGAAGATCTATGACAACGTGAACAGAAAAACATGGTTCTCGGGATTTATACAAAATTCCACCTATAGCTTTAATGAGGACATCACATTTGATGTTGAGAAGATTCAGAAGCTTGTGGAGAAAGCAAACTGGGGCGATGTTGAAACTGCCGATGCAAAGCTTGGCCTTAACGAGGATAAGACGGCTTATGTTATCACCCCTGAGGTGCAGGGAAACAAGATAACCGATATGAAAAAGCTTGAAGCTTATGTTACGCAAAGCGTGGCGGCAGGTGAGCTTAGCGTTGAGCTTGACAAGGACACGGGTTGTTATTCTCTTCCAAAGGTGAAGAGCGCAGACCTTGAGGACGATTGCAAGAAACGAAATGATGTTTTCCAGCTTTCTGTCACATACGATTTTGACTACACCACAGAAACTCTCACGGGCGAGGAGCTTATGAAGATTATAAAGCTCAAAGATGACGGAAGCTACACTGTGGACAGAAAGAAAGCCATGGAGTATGTGGAAAAGCTCGCAAAGAAGTATGATACATATAATACTAAGAGAAAATTCCACGCCACTTTGCAGGGCGACATAATCGTGCCGACAAGCTCTGATGCTAAATACGGCTGGTGGATAGATCAGGAAAAGACTTGTGACGATCTTGTGGATATGCTTGAAAAGGGCGAGAGCGTTGACAAGGTAGACCCTATCTATTACAGTACCGGTTATTATGACTTTACGGGCGTTGAGTCTGCGAGAAGCAAGGACGATGATATAGGCGACACTTATATTGAGATAGACCTTACCGACCAGCACTTGTGGTATTATGAAAAGGGCAAGAAAAAGCTCGATACCTATATAGTTTCAGGTCAGACCACATCTAAGGCGAGAACAACTCTCCCCGGTGTTTATAAGCTGTGGTCAAAGGAGACCAACAAGCGTATGAAAGACACCAATGCCGACGGCGACGAGTGGGATACAAAGTGCAACTTCTGGAACAACGTTTCTCTCTGCGGAATAGGTCTTCACGATTCAACGTGGCGAGGCGGATATTTCGGCGGTGAGATATACAAATACAACGGCTCTCACGGCTGTATAAATATGAGCTATGACGACGCCAAATATGTTTATGACAACGTGCCTTACGGTACGCCTGTTGTTATGTACTACAAGTCTGCGGATAAATAATAAGGACGGTCAAGGTATCATGCCTTGACCGCTTTTTGTAAGGAGTGTTTTTATGGAAAAGATATTATACAGAGAGGGCTTTACGGCTGAGGAGCTTCCAAACGAGGTGATAGAGCGTATCAAAGGCGTTTCCTATAAGGAAAATCCCTATGTGAAGCTGGGCGACCTTGCCTATCTGCGTGTGAGGTATTATGACTTTGAGCATAAGGTGCAGTCAGGGGAGCTTATCGTGGAGAGGAAGCTTGCACAGGAGGTTCTGGATATTTTCTATGAGCTTTTCGAGGGCGGTTATGAGATAGAAAAAATCAGGCTTGTGGACGAGTATGACGCTGATGATGAAAGGTCAATGGCGGATAACAATTCCTCTGCCTTCAACTATAGGGTGGTGGCTGGTACCAACACTATCTCGGCTCACAGCTACGGCAGGGCGATAGACATAAACCCTCTTATAAATCCCTATATAGTGGGAAATAAGGTCATGCCTGCCAATGCTGCAGAGTATGCAGACCGTGACAAGGCTTTTGATCACAAGATTGACAGAACAGACCTTTGCTATTGCATTTTCAGGCGCCACGGCTGGAAATGGGGTGGTGACTGGAACAATTCTAAGGATTATCAGCATTTTTACAAAGAGTACGATTCTCCGCTGAAAATGGCTGTAAATAAGCTGAAAAGAGCGTTGTTACGTTAGTTTACAAGGTTTACCTAGGAAAACGATATGAAATCATAAGTTATATATGTATACCGATTAACTAAAAATTAATAATGATTTTATGCAAGTTTTATCATTCACTCTTGCATTTTGCCGTAATGTGTGTTATAATGATTAAGCCGTCAAAAAAGACGGCAAAAGGCTATTTTCTTGCATTTGTGTGAAAAGCCACGCTTTGAGTTTGTTTGCACTTATGCAGGATTGCAGGATTTTAATTTCTTCCTGCAAGTTTTTTGTTAAAAACAGCTAAAAATCGGCTATAAGCCGTGAAATAACATACGTTGCTGAACGATAAGCTATAATTTTTTTACAGTTTGGCAGGAAAGGGTGATAAAAATGGAACGCATGGAGGATATGACTAATGTAAAAAGCCTGTATTCACCGAAATTCGAGCATGATAACTGCGGAATAGGTGCTGTTGTGAACATTAAGGGCAAAAAGAGCCACGATACTGTTGCAAATGCGCTGACTATCGTTGAAACGCTTGAGCATCGTGCTGGTAAGGACGCAGAGGGCAAAACAGGTGACGGAGTAGGTATCCTGCTTCAGATCTCACATAAATTCTTCAAGAAGATCGCCGCCGCTGAGCTTGGCATCACGCTTGGCGAGGAGAGAGATTATGCTGTTGGTATGTTCTTCTTCCCACAGAACGAGCTTGCGAGAAATCAGGCAAAGAAGATGTTTGAGATAATCGCCGAAAAAGAGGGTCTGGAGATCCTTGGCTGGAGAGTCGTTCCTGCAAAGCCTGAGGTGCTTGGCAAGAGAGCTGCCCAGTGTATGCCTGCCATAATGCAGTGCTTCATCAAGCGTCCAAAGGGCGTTAAAAAGGGCCTTGACTTTGACCGCAAGCTATATGTTGCAAGACGTGTGTTCGAGCAGTCAAATGAGGACACCTACGTTGTATCGCTTTCAAGCAGAACTATAGTATATAAAGGAATGTTCTTGGTGCAGGATCTCAGAAAGTTCTTCCCTGACCTTCAGGATAAGGACTACGAGTCTGCTATCGCTATGGTACATTCAAGATTTTCTACCAACACAAACCCAAGCTGGCAGAGGGCACATCCTAACAGAATGATCGTTCACAACGGTGAGATAAACACTATCAGAGGCAATGCTGATAAAATGCTCGCTCGTGAGGAAACGATGAAGTCTGAGCATTTGAAGGGCGACCTTGATAAGGTCACACCTGTTGTAAACACAGAAGGCTCTGACTCTGCAATGCTCGACAACACACTTGAATTTTTGGTCATGAGTGGAATGGATCTGCCGCTGGCTGTCATGATAACGATCCCTGAGCCATGGGATAACAACGGCACGATGAGTCAGGCTAAGAAAGACTTCTATCAGTATTACGCAACTATGATGGAGCCATGGGACGGACCTGCTTCTATCCTTTTCTCTGACGGAGATATCATGGGTGCAGTGCTTGACAGAAACGGTCTGCGTCCGTCAAGATATTATATCACAAAGGATGGCAATCTTATCCTTTCATCTGAGGTTGGCGCACTTCCTATCCCGTCAGACAATATCGTTGAAAAGGAAAGACTTCGCCCAGGCAAAATGCTTCTTGTTGATACTGTTCAGGGCAGAGTTATCGACGATGACGAGCTTAAGGAATACTATGCTTCAAAGCAGCCTTACGGCGAGTGGCTTGACAGCAACCTTGTCAGACTTAAAGACCTCAAGATACCAAACATCAAGGTAGAGGAACACGGCTACGAGGAAAGACAAAGACTTCAGAAAGCTTTTGGCTATACCTATGAGGACGTTATGACATCTATCCTGCCAATGGCAAAGAACGGCTCTGAGTCTATTGCCGCTATGGGTACAGACAGCCCGCTTGCGGTGCTTTCAAAAGAGCCTCAGCCACTGTTCAACTACTTCAAACAGCTCTTTGCACAGGTAACAAATCCGCCTATAGATGCTATCAGAGAGGAAATAGTTACCTCCACAACTGTCTATATTGGTGAGGACGGCAACATTCTTGAAGAAAAGCCTGAAAATTGCAAGGTAATGAAGATACACGATCCTATCCTTACCTCAACAGATATCCTTAAAATAAAGAATATGCACATTCCCGGCTTTAAGGTAGCTGTTATCCCTATACTTTATTATAAGAACACAAGACTTGAAAAGGCTATAAACAGACTTTATATAGAAGCAGACAAGGCGTTCAGCGAGGGCGCAAATATCCTTATCCTTTCAGACAGGGGAGTTGACGAGAATCACCTTGCTATCCCGTCACTGCTTGCAGTATCAGCGCTTCATCAGCACCTTGTTGTTACAAAGAAGAGAACATCTCTTGCTATTATCCTCGAAAGCGGCGAGCCTAGAGAAGTTCATCACTTTGCAACACTGCTTGGCTATGGCGCTTCCGCTATCAACCCTTATCTTGCTCAGGAAACTATCCACGAGCTTATTGCTGACGACCTTCTCGACAAGGATTACTATGCCGCTGTTGACGATTATAATGCGGCTGTTCTCCATGGTATCGTAAAGATAGCTTCAAAAATGGGTATCTCTACTATCCAGTCATATCAAGGCTCACAGATATTTGAGGCTATCGGTATCGGCGAGGACGTTATAAACAAGTATTTCACAGGCACTGTCAGCAGAATAGGCGGTATCACTATCTCTGATATTGAAAAGAACGTTGACAGACTTCATACATCAGCCTTTGACCCTCTTGGACTTGGCACAGACACAGAGCTTGAATCAAGAGGAAGCCACAAGTTCAGAAGCGGCAAGGAGGAGCATCTTTACAATCCTCAGTCTATCTATCTGCTCCAGCAGGCTGCAAGGACTGGCGATTATGAAACATACAAGAAGTATTCAAAGCTTATCTCTGAGGAAATGGACCCTGTGAACATCAGAGGTCTTATGGATTTCAACTTTGCTGAAAATCCTGTTCCGCTGGAGGAAGTTGAGAGCGTTGACTCTATTGTAAGAAGATTTAAGACGGGCGCTATGTCCTACGGCTCTATCTCGCAGGAAGCTCATGAAGCGCTTGCTGTCGCAATGAACAGACTTCACGGCAAGTCAAACTCAGGCGAGGGCGGTGAGAGCCTTGACAGACTGCTCACAAAGGGTACTGCTGAGGATAGATGCTCGGCTATCAAGCAGGTGGCTTCGGGACGTTTCGGTGTAACTTCAAGATACCTCACATCTGCTGATGAGATACAGATAAAAATGGCACAGGGCGCAAAGCCTGGCGAGGGCGGTCATCTCCCCGGCAAAAAGGTTTATCCATGGATAGCTAAAACAAGACACTCCACACCTGGCGTGTCGCTTATCTCACCTCCGCCACACCACGATATCTACTCTATCGAGGACTTGGCTCAGCTTATCTATGATCTGAAAAACGCAAACAAGAACGCAAGAATTTCTGTAAAGCTCGTTTCTGAGTGCGGTGTTGGTACAGTTGCGGCAGGCGTTGCAAAGGCAGGCGCAGGTGTTATACTTATCTCAGGCTATGACGGCGGTACAGGTGCGGCTCCGAGAAACTCTATCTACAATGCAGGACTTCCATGGGAGCTTGGACTTGCAGAAGCACATCAGACCCTTATCAAGAACGGTCTTAGAAACAAGGTCGTTATCGAAACAGACGGCAAGCTCATGACAGGCCGTGACGTTGTTATCGCAGCGATCCTTGGCGCAGAGGAGTTCGGCTTTGCAACAGCTCCGCTGATAACGCTTGGCTGTGCAATGATGAGAGTATGTAATCTTGATACTTGCCCATTTGGTGTTGCAACACAGAACCCGGAGCTTAGAAAGAAGTTCCCCGGCAAGCCTGAATATGTAATGAACTTTATGATATTCGTGGCTTCTGAGCTTAGAGAATATATGTCAAAGCTTGGCGTAAGAACAGTTGACGAGCTTGTGGGAAGAATTGACCTTATCAAGCCAAAGGCTGGTATCACAGGCACTGCGGCACAAGTTGACCTTTCTAATATCATCAACTCTGATTACGTTTCAGAAAAGGTAGAATACAACAAGAAATCCAAGTATGACTTCAAGCTTGAAAACACTCTTGATGAAAAGGTACTCATGAAGGAGTTCGAGAAAAATCTTAAGAGTGGTGAGAAGAAGTCTATCACAGTAAATGTCAAGAACACAGACCGTTCATTCGGTACTATCTTCGGTTCAGAGATTACAAGAAAGTATTATAACACACTTGCTGACGATACATACAAGATAGTCTGCAACGGCTCAGGCGGACAGAGCTTCGGCGCATTTATCCCGAATGGTTTGACCCTCGAGCTTGTGGGCGACTCTAACGACTATTTCGGCAAGGGACTTTCAGGCGGTAAGCTTGTTGTTTATCCTCCGAAGGATTCTACATTCAAAGCCGAGGACAATATCATTATCGGTAACGTTGCACTTTACGGCGCAACAAGCGGTAAGGCGTTCATCGACGGTGTTGCAGGCGAACGTTTCTGCGTAAGAAACTCAGGCGCAGTGGCAGTTGTCGAGGGCGTTGGCGACCACGGCTGTGAGTATATGACAGGCGGCTGTGTGGTAGTTATCGGCAAGACGGGCAAAAACTTTGCGGCAGGTATGTCGGGCGGTGTAGCTTACGTTCTTGACGAGGACAGACACCTTTACACAAGACTCAACAAGGAAATGGTACTTTTCTCTGAGGTCAAGGAGAAGTACGATATAATTCAGCTCAAAGACCTTATCCAGCAGCACGTTGACGCAACAGGCTCTGAAAAGGGCAAGCGTATTCTTGATAACTTTGAGGAATATCTGCCTAAGTTCAAGAAGATAATCCCTCACGATTACAAGAAGATGATGTCTGCTATAGCTTCAATGGAAGAAAAGGGCATGAGCAGCGATCAGGCGCAGATAGAGGCATTCTATCAGATCATCAACGGCAAGCAGTAAGCCTGCGCACATGAGATATTGTACTTTTAAAATCGAAAGGAGGATATACTTGCCATGAAAGCAAGTATAGTTGAGATATGGGAAAGCCAACTGGTTTTATGGACTATAAGCGTGAGGACGCAGCAGCGTTCTCCGTTGAGGAACGTATAAAGAATTTTAATGAATTTCACACTCCTCTTTCAAAGGAGGAGCAGCAAAAGCAGGGTGCAAGATGTATGGACTGCGGTGTGCCGTTCTGTCAGGCAGGAATGAAGATAGGCAACGCATTTTCAGGCTGTCCGCTTAACAATCTTATCCCTGAATGGAACGATCTTATATACAAGGGCAACTGGGAGCAGGCATATTACAGACTTCATATGACGAACAATTTTCCTGAGTTCACATCAAGAGTTTGTCCTGCACTTTGCGAAAAAGCCTGCACCTGCGGAGCTAATGGCGACGCTGTTACCACAAAGGCTAACGAATACGGCATTATTGAAAATGCCTATGCCTGCGGATATGCTTCAGCAAGAGTGCCAAAGTTAAGAACAGGAAAGACTATCGCTGTTATAGGCTCAGGCCCGTCAGGTCTTGCTGCCGCTGACCAGCTCAATCAGAGAGGTCACAGTGTAACAGTTTTCGAGCGTGAGGACAGAGTGGGCGGTCTGCTTATGTACGGCATACCGAACATGAAGCTTGAAAAGCAGATTATCAAGCGTAAGATAAACATAATGAAAGAAGAGGGCATTGAGTTCCGCACAGGCGTTAATGTGGGCAAGGATATCACAGCGGCTGAGCTTCTCAAGGACTTCGACAGAGTAATACTTTGTTGTGGTGCTTCAAACCCTAGAGATATCAAAGCCGAGGGCAGAGATGCAAAGGGTATCTATTTTGCAGTGGATTTTCTGAAATCCACAACTAAGGCACTGCTGAACGGCGGTCTTACGGATAAAAACCACATTTCCGCAAAGGGCAAGAACGTCATGGTAATAGGTGGCGGAGATACAGGAAATGACTGCGTTGGTACAAGCGTAAGACATGGCGCAAAGAGCGTTTTGCAGCTTGAAATGATGCCAAAGCTTCCTGACACGAGAGCCGAGAACAACCCATGGCCGCAGTGGCCAATGGTCTGCAAGACAGATTATGGTCAGGAGGAAGCTATCGGTGTGTTCGGTCATGACCCGAGAGTTTATCAGACAACTGTCAAGGAGTTTCTCAAAGACAAAAAGGGCAATCTTAAGGGTGCAGTGCTTGTAAAGCTCTCTCCGGAGAAAGACCCTAAGTCAGGCAGAACGATAATGAAGCCTGTTGAGGGCAGCGAATACAAGGTAGAAGCCGAGCTTGTTCTTATTGCGGCAGGCTTTCTGGGATCTGAAAGCTATCTCACAAAGGCTTTTGGCGTTGAGGTAGACGGCAGAACGAATATCGCAACAGCCGACGGCACACATCAGACGAACGTGAAGAACGTCTTTGCCGCAGGCGACGTGCGCAGAGGACAGTCACTTGTAGTATGGGCTATCAGAGAGGGCAGAGATGTTGCCCGTGAGGTGGATAAGAGCCTTATGGAGTATACAAATCTGTAATACGAGATAAAAATATAACACCGTCCGAGGAGTTCGGGCGGTGTTTTTTGTGTGTAGGGTATCGTACCCATGGGCGGTGACAAAAAAATCCGCTACCATAAATGATAGCGGATTTGGGTGCAGGTGCAAGCACCTGCTGGAGCTGCTAACCGGGCTTGAACCGGTGACCTCGTCCTTACCAACCAATCAAGAAATGCCGTAAAATCGGCGCTTATCGGTGAAATGTTCCACTAATGTTCCACTGGCTTTCTTAACTTTGACATTTCTTCCGCTAGTGCTTTTGCGTCCTGCCCTGAGTGATTGTATATATCTGCCGTTGTTTCATACTTGGCATGACCGATGATACGCTGCAATTTTTCAGGTTGCATACCGCAATCTGCCGATAACGTTGCGAACGTATGACGGCAGCAATGAGGCGTTATCTCCGTGTCATATTTCTTTGTCGTTTTGCCGCTTTTTAGTTCTGTAACTGTCGGCTCGGGTATCACACCACACTCAGCAAGTGCAGGATAAAAATTGCGTTTTCTGAAATTGTTGACATCACCATTCAGCAAAAAATCTGTTTTGCTTTCATTGTACCAATCTTGTACAAAAGTCTTTATTTCGGGTATCTGTGACGGAAACGGCACAAGCCTGTCCTTGCCAGCTTCGGTCTTGATGCCGCCGATCATGTAGTTCTCGTCAAGGTGGACATTCTTTTTTAGTATTGTGAAAACCTCACCGATACGAAAGCCTGTGTAGATCATAAACAAAATGACTTGGACAGATCTATCCGAAGAGTGCTTCCACAGCTTTTCAAGCTCTTCCGCTGAAAAAATTCTTTTCTCTTTCTTAACCTCTTTTGGAAGTGTTATGTATTCAGCATAGTTTTTGCCTATGATGTCATTTTGGGCGGCGTACTTGCAGAGCTGTGAGCATAGCTGCTTGATTTTTGCACATTGCGAACGGCTGAAACGTTTGGCACATTCGGTTATGCACCTCTGATAATCTGCTGTTTTAAGCTCTGACATCTTCCTGCCTGCGATACTATCAAGGTATCTCCATGCGGTCTTGTAGCCCTGCTCACCACTCTTTGTAAGGCTTTCAAAATGCTCGGAACTCCAATTCTCATACGCTTGTGCAAGAGTTAGGCTGGAGTGATCTATGTGCGTAGAGTTGAAGTAACTATCAAGGGCGGCTTGTGCCTCTGCTGCCGTTTTGAAGCAGCCGATGTACTTTTCACCTGTGCCGGACGTTGTTCGAGGGCTGAAAACCACATATGGGCGGTTTTTGTATTCAGGCTTGTATCTTATCGTGCCTGTTCCTCTTGCTCTGCGACGTGTTTTTCTCTTAGTAGTTTCCTGCTTCTTGCCACAGTAGTTGCAATAAATAGAGCCGTCAGGAATTTCCTTACGGCATTTTTTACATAGCATATTTTCCTCCTATTCTTGACACTCCTAAAAAAGTGTGCTACAATAAAAGGGCAGAATAAGCCCTTTTGTGGTGATTGGGTTTTGTTCATTTTGAGCTGATATTGGTAGTATCCGCTCTGCTCGCCTCTGAGTGTTGGTAGCACTTGGGGGCGAGCATTTTTTTTCTTCCATGTCAGTATTTACAATACTAGCAGGGGATTTTATTTTAACACTCTGCCCTGAGCGTCAGTGAAGTTTCCCTGAAACAAATTTATCATATCAACTATTGCTCCAATAAAGAAACCTCCGAAAGTAAAGAAGTACAGCAAACCTGTGCCAGCTTTGCCTACATAAAATCTGTTCAAACCGCCCAAGCCTAAAAAGGTCAGCAGGCAAAGTATTTCAGCTGTGCTTTTACTCTTAGGGCTTATCTGCTCAACAGGAGCTTGCGGTGCGACCTGCTGGACGTTTGTAACGTATGTGATGTGCTGAACGATATTGCTGTTATGCTCAACGTGGTTATCAATTTTCTGTGGCTGCGGCAGTTCGTGACCGCAATATTCACATACTGCTACGCCTGGTGCGTTTTCGCCTTTACAATTTGGACAAGTCATATTTTTTTCCTCCCTATAAACCGACTTTTGTAAACAATTTATTGCAATCATTTACATTGTCTTAAATTGGTGATATAATGTATTTGTAACCATGCAGGAGAAAATTCTGTGTGCTATTCCTGTCAGTATTTGCGGTGCTGACGGGGATTTTTTTATTATAAAGATTTTATAACCGTTTTTACAATGCCTAGTATTCTTATGCGGTCTCTTTCTGCACCGACAAACTCTCTTGGCTGATACTCGGGGTTGAATGATACAAGGGTTATCTTGTCATCAGAATACTTAATTTTCTTCACAACGCCGTTTTCACCATCGATAAGGGCAACAACTACCTGTCCGTCCTCAGCCCAATCCTGCCTTAATACTTGTATCTTGTCGCCGTTCTCTATCTTTGGATACATACTGTCCCCCGAAACGACAATGCACATTGTATTCTTAGCTTCTTCCTCGCTGACGATATAAAGCGGCATATAGCCTACAACATAATCGTCAGCATAAGCACCAAACCCAGCCGACACGCTCTCATATATAGGTATTATATGTACGTTGTCTTGCGGGAGTATGGTTGCGTTAGAGTCTATAATATGAGAAGAATGTTTAGGGCTAGGATCATCAGTTTTTAATGCAAGATATTCAGGATTAACATTCAACTCAATAGCGATTGATTCAAGAACAGGCAATTTTATTCTGAGAATTTTTCCTGCCTCATATCTTTGGATAGTTGATTTGTTCAATCCAAGACGGATACCAAGTTCTTCTTGTGTAAGTCCTTTTTCTTCTCTTGCAGCTTTTATTCTATTTCCAATTTCTACGGTATTCAAATCTTGCTCACCTGCTTTCGTTATAATGATTATATCACATTAAATTGCATAATGCAATAGCTTTTTTAAAAAAAATAAAAAAATGTTGCAAAATGCTATTGACAAGTGAAAAGTTATGTGCTATTATGATAATGCAGTAAGTTGCATAATGCAACAAGAAAGGAGGCTGGCATATGGTAAACACGAACAAGATCAAGGGTAGAATGAAGGAGCTTGAACTGACCCAAGCTGACGTTGCACATTGTTTAAACATAGCTCAACCTACAGCTAATCAGAAAATAAACAATGTTCGTCCGTTTGACCTGGACGAGGCTGAGAAACTGTCACACTTGCTCCACATTGATGCTGGAGAGTTCGGCAAATATTTTTTTACTCAGTGAGTTGCATAATGCAACAAGTGATTAAAAAGGGGGGATAAGAATGAACGAAAATCTTTCAACGCTCAGTTTAGACGTTGAAAAAGGAGAATTAAAAGTCAACGGAAAAGATATGTCAGATGTATCGTACTTTAAGCTTGAATTTAATGGTGCTTGGTCATTGACTATATCTGAGGACTTTTACGTCAATGGCAAAAAAAGATCACCTGAAAATTCAGGTGATAAGATCAAGGGACAAATTTTGAAATAAGGTCAAGTACATCGGAAAGACCGTTTTTAAATCGGTTTTCCATATACACAATGGTCTGATCGAGAATATCAAAATCTCCGCCAATGTAAACTTTGATGTATCCATTTCTTGCGAGTTCCAATATGCAATCTGAAATGTCGCTGTCATACCATTTTGATAAGTCTTTATCGCTTTTATAAAAGTCAATTTCAAAACGACGTGATTCAGCCTTTGATTCACCATTTTTACGGCGTTCAAGGTACATTTTGTATATGTAACAAATGATCTTTTCAGAATCCTTTGTAATATTCATAAGTTTGCCTCCTTTCTTTGTAAGATATAGCCATTGTATCACAACTGAGGAGAAAATGCAACAAGTGATTAAAGAGGGGGTGTGAGAAGGTGGAACAGAAAATTACTGCTATTCCAAGAGGCTGTGACAATGCTAGGGTTGAGCAGGTGATCGTAACAAGAGCCTTGAAAGGTGCAGGAACAGAAAATGACCCATATCGAGAGGTCATTCAGTATTGGACTCTTGACGGAGAGCTGATTGTAACAAGATCACAATATGAGGAGGGCAAACGTTGAATTTGGAAAAGATAGCGTACTATCTTGGTATTGCGTTGTGTCTAGCGAGTCCGCTTGCGTTTGGCATATGTGCGATAGTAGGGCTTGACAACACAATTCCGTTGTCTCTCATGATAACTAGCAATGTTTGCAGGATATGTTCACTGGAAGCAGAAATGACAGAAAATACAAAGAGGAGGGACAAAGCAATGAAAATGTACAAAGTAACAACAGTAGACCAGTATAGTCGCAGGTGGGTACATACAGTATTTGCCAATAGCAAGCGTGAGGCTATGAAAAAAGTAAGCGTTTTTGTTACGCCGCATGAAACTCTTTTGACAATTGAGGAGGTGGACTAAATGCTCAGGGTGATATCATCGGCAGAGGCAGTTGAGCGGCTCAGAGCAGCAGGGTTCAACACAAATGTGAACAGGCTGAACGCAGGGCTCAGACAGGGCGTGTATCCTTTTGGGTGCGCCATTAAGCTTAACGAATATGTGTACGAGATATACTCAACTCTGCTTGACAAGTGGATAGCAGAGAGATCTGAAAGGACGTGAGAAAATGATAGCCGTACTAGAGATAATCAGATGTGCCGCAGCGGTAGCGCTTTTGGTGGTGCTTGCAATGTATGTAGCGTACAGGTGGTATGCAAGCGTAAAAGAAACTGCCTACAAGGAAGCAGAGGAGAGCATTAAGCGTGCAGTGAGAGAAGCAGGCAGACCTGTAGTCAAGGTGGAAGTTGAAATGAAAGGAAAGTGGTAATGAGCATTGTAGGAATACTGCTGATAACAATAGCGGTGCTTGCAGGGATAGATGTAGTGATGTATCTTGTGCTGAGCGTGGTGGATAGGCACTGGGAGAAAGGTTTTGAGAAAGAGGAGGATAAAGATGATAACGAAAGAGGAATTTGAAAAGGCGGTGGAGTGCTGTGCTAGTGACATCACAGATTGCGACGGCTGTCCGCTTTGTGCCAGCGATAAGCACCGTATGTGCAGTACATATCTTGCAGAGTACATAAAAAAACGAGCCTGCACTGTCTGCCAACAGCACAAGCTCGGAGGTGGTATCAAAAGATACCGATAACATACACCTTGATAATAGCACAAAAGAACAGATTTGTCAAGCATATGATACCGTAGACGAAGCCTGTACAGATATAATCGGTATCTATGAAGGAATGTCTGAGCGAGAACATAGAGCCTTTGACATTGGCGAGGCGTATGGAAAGATATGCAGCACAAGGGATAAGCTTGAAAAGTTGAAAGGCGGTGACGGCAATGAACATTAACGCAAAGAAAGCTCAGGACAAGCTGTCGCAGGAACTTTCTGTCGCTAAGCTTGGCAAGTATGCGCAGGCGGTTGCAAAGCCTACTCTTGAGGCTCTCAAAATTTTCTGTGAGCAGAACGAGGAGTTCGCTCAGGCGGTCCTGCAGACGGACAGGACTTTCGCCGAGTGTGTGGAAAACGCTGTCAAGGGTGCAGGGGGAAGTATCTCGGATATCGAGGTCTACCGCAGAGCTGTAAGCTTTTACTTCAAGGGTGCGGACGTTCATTTCAATATGACGATCGACTTGGGTGACGGCTCGGACAGCGAAGAAACAGCAAAACCACCTGTCAGCCTGTCACTTGACGGCTTGCTTGATTTCTGAGGTAGCAGTATGAAAAAGACAAGGAAAGAGGCTCTTATCTACTGCTTTCCTGCGGTGGATAAAGAACTTATGGATAAGATGAAAGGCAGAGGTGCTAAGAATTATGTAGTGTTCCTCACAAGGGGTGTTGAGCTTTTCGCACGTTGCTTTCACCGATACTCAAAGGGTGACATGGTGGAAAGACAGCGGTATGTGTTCGCCCGTGACGGATCTGTGAGATACGGCAGTGATAACGGCATTAACTGGTCTGTGCGTAATGACTTCCGTGAGCCTGTCTTTTGCAAGTGCTGTATGGGATATAACTATGATAATTCCTATTCGGTGCTGAACATCAAAGCCATAGACAAGTCGGATATGCGTTACAGTCAGTATCAGCATTATCACGGCAATATGCTTGTATGTTATCTTCACGCATATTGCAAGCACCCTAATCTTGAGTATCTTATGAAACAAGACTATGATGTAACAAGCGTGAGATACACAGGTTGGTGGGGATATCAGGAAAAGTTCCTGCTCTCTCAGCGTGTGAACTGGAAAAGTAATGACCTGCTGAAAATGCTCGGACTAAACAAGACGGAGTTCAAGACACTCAAAGGCAGTGAACATCTGTGGGAGCAATATCTTGACTATCGTGAGGAATATCCAAAACTCAGACCGGAAGATTTACTGAATATAGCAAAGGTCTTTAAGAACGAACACGGCACTCTTGAACGTCTTGTGAGGATAACAGGGCTTACACCGCAAAGGGTGGCACGATACATACACGAGCAGGAAATGACACCTCTTGATTACAGCGACTATCTGGAGCAGTGCGAAATGCTGGAGTATAACATTCACGATACAATGATAGCGTTGCCACACGATTTTTGGACAATGCACAACAGGCTTACTAAGATCATCAACTATGAGCATGACGAGCTTGTTTTGCAGAACTTCACGAAAAGGCTTGCAGAGCGTGTCTGCCTTGAATTTTCGGCAGACGGCTTACTTGTCAGACAGCCACACAGTTTGAAAGAGATAGAGGACGAGGGCAGGATACTTTCCCATTGTGTGGGCGGATATGCAGAACGCCATGCTATGGGAAAGCTAAGTATAATGTTTCTGAGAAAAGTTTCTGAGCCTGACAAGCCTTACTATACTGTTGAGGTGAGCCAATACGGTGGTATCGTGCAGTGCAGAGGATATAGGAACAACGTGGTGCAAAACGGCGGTGAGGACAAACCGCAGGAGATAAAGGACTTTGAACAGAAGTATCAGCGGTATCTTGACAGGGTGTTCGCTGAGAAACGAAAGGAGTGTAAAACAGCATGAACGAACTATCGGCAGAATATATCAAGGCGGCTGAGCTTGACCGCAGGATAAAGACCTCAGCTCAGCTTGCACAGCAGAGCCTTTACGATATGTGTATGGGCTTTAAGGAAATGAGGGACAGCAGGCTTTATAAGGAGCTTGGGTATTCGGAATTTAATGATTACTGTAAATCTGAAACAGGTTTTTCGGACAGACAAGTATATAACTACATTTCGATTGTCGAGAAGTTGCCAAAAGAATTAGTGAACTCGAGTTCACTAATTGGAATAAAGAAACTAACACTTCTCACCAAGCTTTCTGAGGACGAACGTTCTGAACTTACCGAGAACACCGACCTTGAAAGCACTACTGTCAAGGAACTCAAAGCAAAAATAGATATTTTGCAGAACGAGCGTGACAGAGCCGTGGAGTCAAATGCAGAGGCAAGCCATCAGGTCTTTATGGCGGATAAAAAGGTGCTTGAAATGAAAAATAAGGTAACACAGCTTGAAGCCGAGATAAAGGAGCTTGAGAACCGTCCTATCGAGGTAGCTGTGGAAACGGACAGTAAAGAGGTGGCAAACCTCAGGGACGCTATGAAACGTGTTGATCTTGACTGGTCGCAGAGGTATTCTCAGCTTGAAGAGGAAAATCTCAGAGAGCGAAGAGAACTTTTGCAAAAAGCCGATAACGCTGAAAAGGACAAGCAGGAAAAGCTTTCACAGCTTCGTGAGGAGCTTGACAGAACTAAGGCGGAGTATGAGAAAAAGCTTGCGGAGAACGCTCCTGCAAGGCTTGTGCAGGACAATAAAGCGGTGTTCAAGGCGTATCTTTCAAACGCTGTGGACAGCATTAACAGACTTTGCGGATATATCGACGCACACAAAGACAGTGCAGAGCATGAGCTGTTCGTAGAAAAATCAAGACAGCTTGCGGATATTATCAATTCAAAACTGGAGGTATAAAAATGAAACTTTATGAGCTTACAAACGATTTTCAGAGGCTTTTTGACAGCCTTGAAGATATGACGGAAAATGCCGAGCTTACGGCAGAGGAAAAGGCTGAGGCTGAAAAGGTGTGGTTTGATACACTTGAATGCGTTGAGGCTGAGTTTACGGACAAGGCTGAGAACGTTGCGGCTTATGTTAAGGTGCTGAGTAGCGAGGCGAAAATGCTTGAAGCAGAGGAGAAAGCCCTCAAAGCAAGACGTGAGCAGAAAATCAAGCAGGCAGAGAGCCTTAAAGCTTATCTTATGAACAGTATGCAGAGGGTCAGCCTTAACAAAATAGAGGGCGTTATGGCTAAGATAAGCATTACAAAGGGCAGGGAAAGCACCGAGATAACAGACCCGAAAGCCTTTGTGGAGTGGGCAAAGGTCAATGATGACAGCCTGCTGAAATACAAAGATCCTGACATAAGCAAGACAGCTGTCAAGGCGGCTATCGAAGCAGGCAGAGAGATCCCCTATGCGGCAGTTGTCCGCAGACCGGGACTGACCATAAGATAAGGAGGGAAAGAGAATGGGACTTGCGATACTTGTATTAGGCTTTTCAGGAAGCGGCAAATCTGCTTCCCTGAGAAATTTCAAAGAGGACGAGCTTGCACTTGTGAACGTGAACGGAAAACAGCTTCCGTTCCGCACACAATTTAAGTCAACGATACATACTGACAATTACGGTGAGATAGAACGCTTTATGAAAGCCCAGACGGCAAAGTCCATAGCCGTTGACGATAGCCAGTATCTTATGGTGAACGAGTTTATGCGCCGTGCAAAGGAAACGGGCTATCAGAAGTTCACCGACATTGCAAAGAATTTTTGGGAGCTTGTGAGAAGCGTTGAAATGCTTCCCGAAGATGTTATCGTGTATTTTCTCAATCACCTTGATACAGGCGAGGACGGCAGGCAGAAAGCTAAAACTATCGGCAAGCTGCTTGATGAGAAGATAACTGTTGAGGGTATGTTCACAACTGTGCTTAAAACTGTTGTGGTTGACGGCAAGTATCTTTTCGCCACTCAGACGGACGGCACTGACACCTGCAAAAGTCCTATCGGGTTGTTTGACAGTATGTACATAAGCAACGATCTGAAACTTGTTGATGAAGCGCTGAGAACATACTATCACCTTGCGGACGAACATATCTGTTCTGAGTGCGGAAAGACGATAATGTCAGACGGCAAGCGTACAGTTCAGCAGATAATAGACGGCTCGATGAAGAATTACGGCAAACAGCTTTGCATGAAATGCGTTCTGAAAAGGGTAAAGGCGGCGAAGTCCAATGAAGCTGAGAGCGTATCAGAATGACCTTGTGGAGCAGGTAAGGCAGGCTTGGCGTGCAGGGTATAAAGCACCCTGCATAGTCCTGCCCTGCGGCGGAGGAAAGTCCTGCATTGTGGCTGAAATGGCAAGGCGAACGACCTTTAACGGCAAGAGAGTGCTTTTTCTCGTCCACAGACGTGAGCTTGTGGAGCAGATAAAAAAGACGTTTATCCGCTGGGGCGTTGATATGAGGCTCTGCGAAGTTGGTATGGTGCAGACTATTACAAGACGGCTTAAAAAGCTTGCCAGACCTGCCCTTATTATAACTGACGAAAATCATCACAGCCTGGCTCAGTCATACAAGCGGATATACGAATACTTTTCAGACGTGCCGAGAGTGGGCGTTACTGCGACCCCTGTTCGCCTTAACGGCGACGGGCTTGGTGACGTGAACGACAAGCTTATCATAGGTGTATCCGCAAAATGGCTTATTGATAACAACTGTCTTGCACCCTATGATTACTACGCTCCTGACGTTGCCGACCTTACAGGGCTTCACACTCAGAGGGGCGAATATATGGCGGCTGAAATAGAAAAAGCTATGGTAAAAAATACTGTATTCGGTGACGTCATAAAGTATTACAAACAGTTAGCAAATGGCAAAAAAGCGGTCTGCTACTGTGCTTCCGTCAGACATTCTCAGCGAACGGCAGAGGTATTTAATGACAACGGCATAAAGGCGGCACACATTGACGGCTCGACCCCAAAGGCAGAGCGTGACAGCATTATCTCAGCTTTCCGCAGGGGAGATATAACTGTGCTGTGCAACGTTGACCTTATCTCCGAGGGCTTTGACGTTCCTGACTGCGAGTGTGCCATACTCCTGCGACCCACCAAGAGCCTTACTCTTTACATTCAGCAGGCTATGAGATGTATGCGGTACAGACCTAACAAAAGAGCCGTCATAATCGACCATGTTGGCAACTATGCAAGGTTTGGTATGCCTGACGATGACAGGGAGTGGAGCTTGGAGAAAAAGCCGAAAGCTCAGCATAAAAAGCAGGAGCAGAGCGACAAGGTGAAACAATGCCCCGAATGTTTCTATACTTTCTCTGCTCCTCCTGCGGGGGTGAAAGTATGCTGTCCTCACTGCGGATATGAGTTCCCCTCAGCCGAGAGAAAGCTTGAAACTGACAGCAGCGTTGGGCTTGTAAAGGTGGAGGGATTTAAGCTTGATTTCAGCTCGCCTGCCGATTGTCATACCTATCCCGAACTTTTGCAGTATGCGAAAAGTCACGGTTACAAATCAGGCTGGGCGTATTATCAGGCAAGGCAAAGGGGGCTTATAGGTTGACGGAAGAACACAGGATACAAAACGAGATACGCTGTGCGGTATCGCCCTACTGCACTGTCTTTCGTGTGAACGTAGGCGAGGGCAGAACAGTTGACGGCAGATATTTCACCACAGGTGTGCCGAAAGGTTTTTCAGACCTGTTCGGCGTAAGGCATAAAGACGGCAGAGCTGTCTTTATCGAAGTCAAAACAAAGTCGGGACGAGTTCGTCCCGAGCAGAAGAAGTTCATAACAAAAATGCGTGAGTGCGGAGCATTGGCAGGCATATGCCGCTCAGCAGAGGACGCAGTAAATTTACTAACGGAGGAATAAAAAAATGGGATTTAAGTCAAATCAATCAGAGGCATTTCAGAACGGATTAAAGCCTGAGGGCGTTTACGAGTGCATCATAACCGCTATCGAGGAACGCACAACAAAGAAAGGCTCGGTGGGTCTTAACTTCACTCTCGTCATCAGAAATGACGTGCAGGGTCAGAAATACGGCAACTCCTGCCTGTTTCACACCATATGGAAAAAGCACGAGCCTAACGAGAACGATATGCAGGTGGAGGGCTACAACTTTGCTCAGCTTATGGCAATGGGCAAGGCGGCACAGCTCCCTGACGGCAAGGAGTATGACAGCCTTAAAGCATACTGCACCGACCTGCTGAACAAGTGCATAAGGGTCAACCTCAAGCACGAATCAAACCCTAATTACAAAAACGGAGAGCCGCAGGAACGCATTAATTTTGTCAACCCTACAAAGTATCCTGAGTGCAAGCATAAGTTCAAATCCTCTGCACCGAAGGCGGACAGCTTTGCGACTAAGCAGACGGGCTTTGCAATGCCTAAGACAAATACGCAGGCCGACAGTGCCATAGGCTCCCTTGAAGATTTTGAGGACGTGCTTACAGATGACGGCGTGCCGTTCTGATTTCTGAGAAAAGCGAAAAGTCATAGTGCTTTTGCATAAAAACGCAGACGATATTTTGTGCAAACAAATGATTTATCTTTTAATTTGGCAACATTTCTGCAATTGTTGCATTTTTAATGCAACTTTTTGGGTGTTTTTCGGGGATAAGTGAAAGGCTTTGACTTTTCAAAATTTATGTTAGGAGTTGGATATATGTACGAACAAATACCGCAGGAGCTTAAAGCCCTGCCAAACTGGATATGCTGGGACGCTGTGCCTGATGAAAAGAGAGGGAAGATAAAGAAAGTGCCGATAAACGCACTTACAGGCGGAGGGGCTATGTCAAATAACCCCTCTACTTGGTGCGATTTCGATACGGCTGTGAGAGCCTCAGAAAAACATTCGGGCATAGGATTTATGTTCGGTGGCTGTCCATATTTCGGCGTTGACATTGACGGCAAAGAGGAGGAGCTTGAGGCATACCAAAGGGGAGAGAACGGCAACATCATATCTGAATTTATCTCCACCCTGCAAAGCTATGCTGAAATATCTCAATCGGGCAAGGGCATACATATCATATGCAGAGGAACGCTTCCGAAGCGTGGCAGACGCAAAGGCTCAGTTGAGATGTATGAGGACGGCAGATTTTTCGTTATGACAGGCAACTCCTGCTCAGAATATGAGGGTATCGCAGAGTGTTCCGACAGCATAAAGCCATTGCACGAAAAGTATATAGGAGGCGGTCACGAGCCTGTGGCAAAGGCTGTTCCTGCTGTCAGACTTGACACCGCAGACCAGATAATCAAAGCGGCGGCAGGTGCAAAGAACGGAGGAAAATTTGTTTCCCTCTACAGTGGAAGAACCGCAGGATATACCTCGCAGAGTGAAGCTGATATGGCGTTTTGCTCAATGCTTGCCTTCTGGACATGCTGTGACGCAGAGAAGATGGATATGATATTCCGTTCCTCAGGTCTTATGCGTGAAAAGTGGGACAGGGCGCAAAGCGGTTCGACCTATGGCGCGCTCACCATACAGAAAGCTATTGCCGATTGCGACAAGACCTATTCGCCAAAGTTCGCAGGGGGATTTTCTCTTAATTTCAAGTCACCCTCTGAGCCTGTTTCTGTGGGTGCTGTGGAGCAGGAAGAAGCCAAGCCAAGACTTTATTCATTTGACGATACGGGCAACGCTCTGCGTTTTGTTGACCTTTTTGGCGAGCAGGTGAGATACTGCTATACAGACAAACGCTGGCTTTGGTATGACGGCAGAAAGTGGTGTACCGATATGACAGGCACAGTTAAACGCCTTGCTGATAAGGCTGTGGCTTGTATGGCGGCGGAGGCAAAAGTGTACGCTCAGCTTGACGCAGACGAGGGAACGGATATGGCGAAAGCCTTTGAAAAGCATATGAAGTCCTGCCGTTCTAACAAATCAAAGAACGCAATGCTAAGCGAAGTCATGCACCACGTTCCTGTTCTGCCTGCTCAGATGGACAGATTTAAAACTGTTCTCAATACACCTGGGGGAGTTATCGACTTGCGAAGCGGCGGCATATCTCCTCACGACCCTATGACATATCTGACGAAAATGACAGCCGTTGAGTATTCAGAGAACGCCGATTGTCCTCGCTGGCTTGCCTTTCTTGATGATATTTTTAGAAAGGATAAAGACCTTATCAGATACGTTCAGAAAGCTGTGGGATATTCCCTGACTGGCTCGACCACCGAGCAATGTGCGTTCTTTCTATACGGAACAGGACGAAACGGCAAGTCAACTTTCATTGATATCATAAGGGATATTTTCGGAGACTATGCGGCAAATATCCAGCCTGAAACTATTATGGTGCGTTCAAATCAGAGCACCGCCATAAACAGCGATATTGCAAGGCTCAAAGGTGCAAGGCTGGTGACCTCAGTTGAGCCTAACGAGGGCGTGCGTATCAACGAGGGTCTGCTCAAACAGCTTACAGGCGACGATACCGTTACGGCAAGAAAGCTTTACGGCGACGAGTTTGAGTTCAAGCCTGAGTTCAAGCTTTGGATGGCGACAAACCATAAGCCTGTCATCAGAGGAACGGATACGGGCATATGGCGCAGGATACATATGATACCCTTCACCGTGCAGATACCCGAAGAAAAGATAGACCGCAGGCTGAAATACAAGCTGTCGGCGGAGCTTACGGGCATATTCCGCTGGGCGGTCGAGGGCTGTCTGCTATGGCAGAAAGAGGGGCTTAAAATGCCTCGTGCCGTCCTTGAAGAAGTGAGGGAGTACCGCCGTGAAATGGACGTTATCTCTGCATTTGTTGAGGATAAGTGTACTGTGGGTAAGGGTCTGAGCGTGCAATCAAGTGCATTGTATGCCGCTTATCTCAGGTGGGCAGACAGCGGCAATGAGTATAAAATGTCGAATACCAAGTTTGGACTAGAAATAGCCAAAAGATTTGAAAAAGTAAAAGGCAGAAAGTATAACTATTACTCAGGTCTTACGCTTGACGAACAAATATAGGTGGAGGGTTTACTCTTTTGTGGTGGGTTTCAGGGTTTTTCTAACCTTTCGTATTAGAAAAATAAAAAGAATATATATAAAGAAAGAGTTCTTGAAAAACGGCACAAACCTACCACGACCCTCCGCAAAGGGGGTATCAACTATAAAGATAGATTTCAAAAGAATGTCACAAGAAGAGTTCGCAAGATATGAAGATATGGCGATAGACGGCAGACTCATTTATGACGAGTATCCTGCTGAGGAATATAAGTATTTCTCGCAGTTATCAAGACTTGGCTACAAGAACAGGCACGAGGGCTGGTCGAAAGAGATATGCGAGGACAAGCAGGCGGAATACAAGCGGGAGTATCTTCACAGCAAAGAGCGAAACGGCAGGTTTTTCAGACAAGCCAGCATAATGCAGGAGAATATCCGCAGAGGGCAGACAACAGTCTGGAAGATAAACAAAACGCAGGACAGGGAAGAAAAGCTCACATACGCATTGCAGGCACTTGAACTGATACTCTGCGACGAGGGGCTTGCGAAACATAACGGCGTAAACTTACCTGAATATGCAGGCTGTGAATACTGCAATGGAGTGACAGAGTGGAGCGAAAAGCTTGGTGCAGACGGCAAGGAAGTGAAGTTTAATTTCTGCCCTGTCTGCGGAAGAATGATCGAGGAGGGATAAAGGTTGACTTTACAAGAAAAGATATCACGCTATCAGCTGATACCGAAGCTCATAGCCAATCTTGAAGAAAACAGGGCAAGAATACTGAATGGGAAAGCCGTATGCTATGACAAGAATGACAGTTCGGCAGGAACGCCCGGCAACACGGCTGAAAGCTCAATGCTGAGTTATGCCTGCAAGGGCGAGAAACAAAAGGAGCTGAGCGAAGAGCGTGCAAGGCTCACGCAGGAGATACAGTCTGAGATAGACGAAATGTTCTGCAATGAGGAAGCTGAAACCATAGATACTGCAAGGATAATCAAGCTGTATTTCATCAATGGTATATCAGTGAAGAAGATAGCTCACAACTATATTTTCAGAGATTACAAAACTGTGCTGAGAATGTTTCACAATGGTTGTGAGAAATTAAATATACCACACAAGACCACTCAATACCACTTGCAGGAACGCACATAGTATGATATCATTACAATAGCCAATAAGGCAAGCAAACATTTGCGGACCTCCATAAAAAAGTCCGACGGGGCGAAAGCTCCGTATGCAGGTCGAGAGCGTGCCAGCTCAACATCTGCTCCAACATTTACAAAACTCCTTATAATATATTTGTGAGAGGCACTCCTATGGGGTGTCTTTTGCGTTGCCTAAAAAGTGCAAGTACAATATTTTTATAGTTTGTAGGCAGTTTATCGTTATTATTTTGTTAAAAAATATGTATGAATATTTTATTAAAACGAACGTAAATTTCGGCTAATTAATCGATTGACTGTTTTTTGAGAATCTGCTATAATATGTAGTAGATAAATAAAAGAATTAATGCTTGTGCACTTGCAAAAAAAATATATTTATCACTATTACAATATAAGGAGGTTCTAATATGGAACTTAGCAAGAAAGACAAATTGATACTTTGGAATCAATACGAGATACTTAAAAATCTTGATACGGATAAGGCTGAAAGATATGAAAGCTGTCAGAAAGCTTTAGAATATGGTATTGAGTATGTATACGATCCTTCATATAAATTGGCGGATAAATTAACGGAGCCTAAACCTGAATTAATGGATCCAATACAAGCACCTGTGTTAGAAGAAGTGGTGGATATCCTTTATATGTATTGTAGTCTTTATGCATCATTTGAAGAGCTTGAGCATAGCTTTAAAAATGAGCATAAGGAAAAGCTTGATATTATACTTGAACAATGTATGTTTAGAGGTTTTAATTCGTTACCTGGTTTTGAAAGAAGCTATTATTTATGTGCAGAGTGGCTTATAAAATATTCAAAATATTTTTCTGTATTTAAAAATTGCGAGTTAAAAAGTCAGCAATCAATGCTTAATGAATATAAGCAAATGCTAAAACGTTATTATGAATATGTTAAGTACAAAGAACGTGAAAATTATGTTAGAAATCTGTCTGCTGAACAGATTAAATACATTATTGGAATCAAATAATATTATTTTTAGAACTGCTACAACAATGTGGCAGTTCTTTTTATATCCCAAAACAACAAAAAAATCGAGGTGAGGTGAATGCCGAATGAACAGAATTTAATAGTTCCAAGCTCGAGTGAAGCTCGAAAAAACGGCTCAAAAGGCGGTAAGAGATCAGGCGAAGTCCGCAGGCGTAAAAAGACTATGAAACAGGTAATGGACTTCCTGCTTGAACAGCCTGCCAATACCAGAGCGGACTATGAGTTCCTCGTTGAGCAGGGCATTGACCTTAACAGCCTTGACCCTGACTTCATAAATAATATGCTTCTTGTGAATGCGGCTCTTATGGCAAGGGCTAAACAAGGGGACGTTGCGGCGGTGAAAGAGCTGCGTGACATTATCCGTGATGACGATATGCTCAAACATAAGATAAAATACGATAACGCAAGGCTCAGGCTTGAAAAACAAAAGCTTGAGCCTGTTTCTATGCCCGATAAGGCGTACAGCGGTATCCCTGCGAGCCTTGTCGCTCCTACGTTCTCGCCTGTCCTGTTCGATATTGCAGAGCAGGAACATTCCGAGTATGTTTTCCCCGGCGGACGTGGCTCGACTAAATCTTCATTCTGCGGTCTGAACGTTATCGACCTGCTGATGAAGAACGAGAATATGCACGTCTGCGTCCTGCGTGCTGTGGCGAATACTCTTAAAGACAGCGTTTATTCTCAGATACTCTGGGCAATATCTGCACTTGGTCTTGATGATGAGTTTGCCTGCACAAAGTCGCCCCTTGAGATCACACGCATTTCAACAGGGCAGAAAATATACTTTCGTGGTGCTGATGACCCACACAAGATAAAGTCTATCAAGCCTCCTTTTGGCTATATCGGCATCGTGTGGTTTGAGGAGCTTGACCAGTTCGGCGGTGAAGAAGCTGTGCGAACGATAGAACAGTCTGTTATAAGAGGCGGCGAGAGAGCATACAAATTCAAGTCTTTCAACCCTCCGAAGTCGGCTCAGAACTGGGCGAATAAGTACATCAAAGTGCCGAGAACGGACAGACTCGTTACCGAAAGCACTTATCTAACTGTGCCGAAAAAGTGGCTTGGCAAGCCTTTTCTTGATGACGCCGAATTTCTCAAAGAAACCAATCCCACTGCCTATGAGAACGAGTATATGGGCGTTGCAAACGGTACGGGTGGCAATGTTTTTGATAACGTCCTCATAAGAGAGATAACCGACAGCGAGATAGCGCAGTTTGATAACATCTATAACGGCGTTGACTGGGGCTGGTATCCCGACCTTTACGCTTTTGTCAGAGTGCATTATGCTCCTGCTCAGCACACGCTGTTCATATGGCAGGAGTACATCTGCAACAAAACAAAGAATATTGATACCGCAAAGCATTTGCTGGAGCTTGGTATCACGGCAAACGATCTTATCACCTGCGACAGTGCAGAGAATAAGTCTGTTGAGGATTACAGAGCATACGGCTTGCTTGCAAGAGGCGCAGAGAAAGGTCCTAACAGCAGGGAGTATTCATATAAGTGGCTGCAATCTCTGCGAAGTATCGTTATAGATAACAAGCGTTGTCCTGTGGCCTGCGAGGAGTTCATCAACTGCGAGTATGACAGAGATAAAGAGGGCAACGTTATAAGCAGCTATCCCGACGGCAATGACCACGTTATCGACGCCGTTAGGTATGCAATGGAAAGAGTATGGAAAAGGCGGGGTCAGTAAGCTATGGGCATTATTTCAAAAATAAGGGAGTGGATAAGCAGAATGCTTTCAAAGTCAGATATAAAGGGCGTTTACGGTATTGATATCGCCGTGACGGACAGTATGATAAGAGCTATTGACAAGTGGGATAGAATGTATGCAGGCAATGCAGCACCCAAGGGAGTTCACTCTCTACGGCTTGAACACGCTGTTGTGAGGGAGTTTGCAAACACGGCTATCAATGAAATGGCCCTGAAAGTTTCCAACGATAAGCTTGATGCCATAATGAAAAACGTCCTTGAAAACCTCAACAAAAATCTGCAAAGAGGTCTTGCAACAGGAGCAATGATAATAAAGCCGCTGGGTGCTGATAAGGTGCAGTATGTTCCGCAGTCGCAGTTCATTCCTGTGGAGTATGACGTGAACGGCAGGCTTATAAAGGTCATTTTCCCTGAGATAAAACGCATGGGCGATAATGATTACCGCATAAGGCTTGAATATCACGCTCTGGACTATGAAAAAGGGCTGACTATCACAAACAGGGCTTTTCGCTCCAATGACGGCGTATCTCTCGGTGCTGAGATACCTCTCACGGCTGTCTCAGAGTGGGCAGAGCTTATCCCTCAGATAGCCTATCCACTTATGCTGCGACCTTCTTTCGGCTATTATGTCAACCCTATCGACAATACAGTTGATGGTTCACATTCTGGCGTATCGGTGTTTGCAGGTGCGGAAGAAGTCATAAGAAAAGCTGATATCCAGTTTGGCAGGCTTGATTGGGAGTTTGAATCGGGAGAACGTGCAATAGACGTTGACGAGGCTGTGCTAAGACCTGTGACAGACCCGTTCACAGGTAAGAAGCGTGCAGAAATGCCTAAGCTCAATGAACGGCTTTTCAGAGGGGTAAACGTGTCGGCTGGCACGAGCGGTGACTTTTATCACGAGTTCTCACCGCAGTTAAGACAGGCTGATTTTATCGCAGGACTTGAAGAATACAAGCGTGAGATAGAGTTTGCTGTGGGGCTGTCCTATGGGGATATCTCAAACCCACAGACAGTTGACAAGACAGCCACGGAGATAAAGTCCTCAAAGCAGAGAAAGTTCGATACTGTCACGGCGATACAGAATAACCTCCGCGTCTGCCTTGAAGACCTGTGCTATTCGCTGGCGTTTTATAATGGGCTTACTCAAAGCGGCTATGAGCTGTCTGTGAACTTCGAGGACAGTATCCTTGCAGATGATGAAACAAAGCGTGCAAGCGATCGTCAGGACGTTTCTATGGGCATTATGCCACTGTGGGAATACCGAATGAAATGGTATGGTGAGGACGAGGAAACGGCTAAGAAAATGACCTCCGACAGCACCGCAGAGGTGATAGAATAATGCTCAAAGCAAGCGAGATAGAGCGAGCTTCAATGGCTCTTGACAACCCCCTGCGTGACCTTGAAATGCGGATAATGGAGGATATTGTCCGCAGGATAAAGATAAACGGCGAGATAACACGTTCGGCGGATTGGCAGATATACAGGCTTCACGAGCTTGGAATGAGCAAGCGTGAGATAAAGAAAGCCATAGCCGATAACCTTGACCTATCCAAAGACGAGATAAAAGAGCTGTACAATGATATCCTGCAAAAAGGCTATGAATGGGACGATAGCATATACAGGACCAAAGGCAAGGCACGGATACCCCTTGAAGAAAATGAGGGTCTGCAAAGGCTGCTGTCGGCTGTATCGGAGCAGACTTCGGGGGAGCTTAAAAACATATCTCAGTCACTTGGCTTTGCAGTAAAACAGCCTGACGGCAAACTTAAATTCACGCAGGCGGCTGACTTCTATCAGCAGAGCCTTGACAACGCCATAATGGGCATAGCGAGCGGAGCGTTCGATTACAATACGGTCATAAAGAAAGTCATTTCGGATATGACGAACTCAGGTCTTCGCACTGTGGACTATGCCACAGGCTGGAGCAACAGGGCAGACGTAGCCGCAAGGCGTTCGGTGATGACAGGGCTTTCACAGCTAACCGCAAAAATGAATGAGGACAACGCAAAAGAGCTTGGCACAGACTATTTTGAAGTCACTTGGCACAGCGGAGCAAGACCCTCTCACCAAGAATGGCAGGGCAAGGTCTACAGCAAAAAAGAACTTGAAACTATCTGCGGTCTTGGTACTGTGACAGGTCTGTGCGGAGCGAATTGCTATCACGATTATTACCCCTTTATCCCCGGCATATCTGAGCGTTCCTATACAGATGAGGAGCTTGCGCAGATGAATGCAGAGGAGAACAAGCCTGTTAAATACGGCGATAAAGAGTACACAAAGTATGAAGCTTTACAGCGGCAAAGAAAGCTTGAAACTGCAATGAGAGCCCAGCGGCAGAAGATACATCTTCTTGAAGAGGCAGGCGCAGACGAGGAGGATATCATCAACGCACGCTGTAAATATCGTGGCACTTCCCAAGAGTATACAAGGTTTTCAAAAGCAATGGGTCTGCCTCAGCAGAGAGAGCGTGTAAACGCCGACGGACTGGGGAATATCGGGGCTGGAAAAACCAAGATAGACTTGACGCAAAAAGATTATAGTGATATAATTGATATGAAAGGTAAGATGTCTGATATAGACGTGCGAAAGTGGTACAGACACCATAACAAAAATATCCCTCAGCTTATCGATAAAAGCAAGTCTATTGAAGAACAGGCAAGACAAGCTTGTGAACTGCGTAACAAGTATCGCTTTCAGGCAAGAGAGTTAATGAAAGATCAAAAAGATCGTAAAACCCTTGACCAGACCGACCCTATCATTTCTTTTGAAGACTTGGTGTCAGATAAAATGGCACGAAAAAACATGAGCAGAGAAGAAGCTGTAGCAGACACTTTGAAGACCGCTGTAAAAACACGAAGATCAGTAGATAAAAGGTATGGATTGGATGATAAGCAATGAAAAAATATGAATACAATATTTGCACGGTTGCGGACAAAGAAATTTTTGAAAAGCAATGTGCAGCATTGGAAAAGCATATCCCAGGCATTGAACGGTCCGATATGCTGACAGATGTTGACGGCTCACAAACGCAGATATATGAATTAAACGGAAAGAAGATAATCGTACACAACAGTTATTATATTGACGCTGTGTACATTGATTCAGAAGTTGAACTTACAGAGTATTTCAAATGATAATTTTACCGCTTGACTAATGTCGGGCGGTATTTTTATACCCAAATATCGGAACTAAGCACCTTAACGGGTGCTTTTTTTATACCATTTCGTCCTTGATATGACGTTAAACTGTCAGACTTTCACACCGCAGACAGAGCGGTATATAAGCTATGTAGAAAGGACAAACATATGAAAAACATTTTTGAGATCCTTGCCGCTCTGGGTATCGTTATCCCTGAGGACAAGAAACAGGACATCACAAAACAGGTGGCAGAGAATTATAAGACTGTGGCTGAGTTTGAAAAGGTGAAAAGCCGCCTTGAGGTGGAGCGTGATAACTATAAGGACAGCCTTGATACCGCACAGAACTCTCTCAAGGAATTTGAGGGCGTGGACGTCAAGGAGCTTAACGGCAAAGTCGCACAGCTCACCGCTGACCTTGCTAAGAAAGATACCGAGTATCAGGCGAAGATATCTGATATGGAGTTTGACGCTACCCTTGATAACGCTATCTCGGCAAGCAAGGCAAGAAACGTCAAGGCTCTTAAAGCTTTGCTTGATGTGGAAACTCTCAAAGCTTCCAAAAATCAGGCTGAGGATATCAAGACGGCTATTGAGAACGTGAAGAAAGATAACGATTATCTTTTTGAAAGCTCCGAGCCTATCAAGAACCCGGTTGCTCCCACAGGAACGCCTGCCGCAGGTGAAGTGAGCAAGGAAACCTTTGCAAAAATGGGGTATATGCAGAGGTTGGAACTTAAACGAACAGACCCCGAAAAATACGAACAGTTGAAAGGATAGGATATTATGAAAATGACAAATGGCATTAGAATTTCTATGCAGTATTTCGCAGAGCAGACAAAGATCACCGACCTTATCGATCCTGAGGTAATGAGTGACATGATCGACGCAAAGATAGAGTCTAAGATAACTGTATCTCCCTTTGCGAAGATAGACAGAACGCTCGTTGGCGTGCCCGGAGACACTATCACAGTGCCGCAGTATAAGTATATCGGCGACGCAGTTGATGTTGCAGAGGGCGTTGAAGCCGAAACTGTCAAGCTTGAAACAGACTCCACTCAGGCTAAGGTAAAGAAAGCCATGAAAGCGGTGGAGATAACCGACGAGGCTGTTCTCAGCGGCTATGGCAACCCTGTAGGTCAGGCGACTTCACAGCTTGCAATGTCTATCGCTTCTAAGGTGGACGCAGACAGCATGGACGCACTTATGAAAGCTCAGCTCATCTATGACGGCTCGGCTTCTGCTATCTCTTACAGCGGCATTGTTGACGCTGTTGACAAGTTCAATGAGGAGCTGAACACCGAAAAGGCTATGTTTATTAATCCTCATCAGAACTCACAGCTTAGAAAGGACCCGAACTTCATTTCAGCAGATAAGTATGACGGCAATGTGGTCATGACAGGCGAGATAGGCAAGATAGCGAACTGCCGTATCGTTCCGTCAAAGAAAGTTTCACTTAACGAGGCTATCCCGGAACAGTATGTGAGAGTTGACAGCGATGCAGAGGGTGCAAAGGAAGTTGTTGCGGACAGCACAGCTTCACCAACTGCTTCACAGATAAAGCTCGGCTCAGTAACGCCTTGTGCAGATGGTTACACTCCAAAGGTGGGTGACTATGTTGTAAAGAACGCCGCTGTTAAGGCTGGCACTTTCTACATATGTCCTATCATCAAGCTCAACGCTGATACTGAAACAGATGACGAAACATCAGCTCTGACTATCTACCTCAAGCGTGACACCAACGTTGAACCAGAGAGAAGAAGCACAAAGCGCTGCACAGTTATATCTGCTGACAAGCATTACACTGTGGCTATCTCAGATCAGTCAAAGGTAGTGCTTGCAAGATTCAAGAAGTAAAGAGGTGCGGCAGTATGAAAGCATATGCAAACGAGAGCTATTATATAGGCGTTTATCTTTGCGGCAAAGAGCCTGACATATCTGCCGCTTTTGACTTCTATGCAATGCAAGCCACAAGCCTTATGAAGCAATATACCCTTGACAACGTTGACGAGAACGATATCCCCGAAGAAGTGAAAATGTGCTGCTGCGAACTTGCGGAGAATATCTTCAAGGCAGAGCAGGAGTGTGGCACTCAGGGGGTATCTTCCGAAAGCGTTGGTGGCTGGTCGAAGTCATATGAAAGCTCAGATATCCGCAGGCAGAACGCTGACAGAGCCGTTCACGATATCGTGTACAAATGGCTCAGCGGAACAGGGCTGCTTTACAGAGGGGTGAGGTAAATGCTTGCAAACAGCGATTGCACGGTGTATCTTTTTGATAAACAGACAGAGGGATTTGTGCGGAAGTATGCAGAGAAAGTTTACTGGTGTGAGAATAAGTCGGGAAGTATCGTGAAAAGCGGTATGCAGACCTCAGACAGCACAAGGGTGTATTTCTATGACGATAATGCACCGAAAACCCCTGCAAAGGATATGCTTGTGAAAGGAAAATGCGAGTTTGAGTTCGATAATCAAACGCCGCAGAGCATATCTGAGAGCATGAAAATCTTCCGTGCGGAGTATGACTTTGTTACGGTAATGAGCATTGATGATTATATGTTCGGCGGTCTGCCACATATGGAGGTGAGCGTGAAATGAAGATAGGTCAGCCTATGGACAGCAGGGCTATCACTTGGGATAAGTCCTTTGCAGCCAAGTATTCAGAACGTTTTGATAAGGCTCAAAAGTTCATTGACACCGAGTGCATAAGGCATATGGTGAAGTATACACCTACCCTCAGCACTAATCTGAGAAAGTCTGCCACGAGAGGCACAAAAATAGGCAGCGGCAAGATACAGTATCTTGCACCTTACGCACGCTATCAGTATTACGGCAAGCTTATGGTATCATCTGTTACAGGCTCAGCATATGCACGGCAGGGCGAGAAGAAAGTGCTGACGGACAAAGACCTTGTTTACAGCACTTTTAAAGAGCCACTTGCCGGCAAGCTTTGGTTTGAGCGAATGAAAGCCGACAAGAAACAGCAAATACTCAGAGGAGCGGCGGCGATAATGGGAGGCAAAGCGAAATGAACATAATCGAGCTTGTGAAAGATATTTTGCAGCAGTTTCCGAAAATATCGGAGGTCTGCAACGATATCCATATCGACTTTACCGACGATACACCAACAAATTATGGCTTGTCCTCAACAGGCGACAGCCTTATAAGTTCTGATATTTTGGGCGGTCAGACAAGACAGCATAACTTCATTCTCTATGCGGTGTATCAATCTATGAACGACTTTGACCGAATGTCAAACAGCGGCGTACTGCTTGAATTGCAGATGTGGCTTGAAACCTATGCAGACAAGCACCGAGATACCACGTTCACTACCATAACAGAGGACGAGGAAAGGACAGGCGTTCTTGAAAAGCTCACCTGTGCAAATGGAATGATATACGCAATACCAAATGAAAACACAAACGATACTGTGCAGTATCAGTTACAGATAGCGGCACAGTATCAGATATAAAAGGAGGAAAACATATGCCTGATTATTCATACAAGAGCGGAAAGCTCAACAGAAGTCATCTTCTGCATTATCTTGACACTACATTCGCAGCGGTCGCCTCATCACCAAGCTGGTATCTTCTCGGTAAGGACGTTGAGGACGCAAGTGTGGCACTCAACCCTGACACTTCCACAAAGAAGAATATCCTTGATGAAACCACAGTTGAGGACAACGGCTATGAGCCTGAGTTCGACCTTGATACATTCTATGCAAAGCCCAGTGACGCACTTTACGAAAAGCTCAAGGATATCATGATGAATCGTCTTACGGGCGACGCCTGCAAGACAAGCGTGCTTGAAGTCATCGTTGACAAGACCACAGGTGCGTATGACGCATGGACGGAAGATGTCATAGTCAAGCCGCAGTCTTATGGCGGACCGCAGGGGGGCGTAAATATCCCATTCAACTGCACCTTTGCAGGAAACAGAGTGAAAGGCTCTGTCACCTTTGCGGCAGGCGTGCCAACGTTTGCAAAGGCTACGGAAGAATAAACTATATGACAAACATATGAAAGCACTTCGTTCAGAGCGGAGTGCTTTTTGTTTGCCATAATACAGAAAGGATGATAAAAATGTCAATGCAGTCAATAGATTTTAACAGCGGCAATTACAAAGAGTACGCTATAAACGGCGACGAGAACAGAGTGATAAGGATAAACGTGTCAGACGTTGGTATCATCACAAGGATACAGGACGCTATGAGCAAGGCTGACAATATCGCAGAAGAAGTGTCAGAACGTGAGAAGAACGAGGACAGAACTCAGCTTCTCAAAGAGTATGACCAGCGTGCAAGAGAAATGGTCAATGACATATTTGGAAGCAATGTGTGTACGGCGGCGCTCGGAAGCGTGAACGTGTTCTCTATGGCTTCAAACGGCAAGCCTGTGCTTGTGAACTTCCTTGAAGCACTTCTTGCGGTGGTGGTGCAGGAGATAAAGTCAGCACAGACTGCGGCTCAGATAAAGCTCGAAGAAAAGGTGGAGAAGTACACCGCACCTGTTATCGCTCAGCCTGCGGTCAACGTGGCGGAGCTTTCCGACGAGGACAAAAAGGCTCTGCTCAGGGAGCTGCTGAAATGATAGGCAGTTTGCCAACAGCCCTTGAAATAGACGGCAAAGAGTATGCCATACGCTCAGATTTTCGGGTAATCCTGCGGATCTATTCAGCCTTTGCAGACCCCGAACTTGACGAGCGTGAAAAGTGCTATGTGTGTCTTAAATGCCTTTACGCTGAGGATATTCCACGAGAACATTTGCAGGAGGCTGTTGACAAGGCTTATTGGTTTGTGGGCGGTGGAGATGTTCCGCAGGAGAGCGTTCAGCCTGCAAAGACTATTGACTGGGAGCAGGACGAGAGTATTATTTTTCCTGCGGTGAACAAGGCGGCAGGCTTTGAAACGAGGACGGTAAAATATCTTCATTGGTGGACTTTTCTTGGCTATTTCAACGAGATAGGCGAGGGGCTTTTTTCGTCTGTTATAGGCATACGGCAAAAGCTTAACAAGGACAAAAAGCTTGAAAAATACGAGCAGGAATTTTACAGAAACCACCGCAATATGATAGACCTTAAACGAAAGCTCTCAGCAGAAGAGCAGAGGGCTGAAAACGAGGACAAAGAGTTTCTGAAACAGCTGACGGGAGGTGAATGACAATGGCTGACGGGTGTTTGAATTTTGACACCAACATAAACAGCGAGGGCTTTGAAAAGGGTTTGAAAAGCCTTTCTGATATGGTGGGTGATATCAAGCCAAAGCTTAAAAGCCTTGCAATGGCTGTGACGGCAGCATTCTCCGTCAAGAAGCTTGTGGACTTCGGCAGGCAATCCATAGAAACAGCCTCAGATCTTGCGGAAGTTCAGAACGTTGTTGACACGGCTTTCGGTGAATCAAAGCAGAAAATGGAGGACTTCGCTGACACGGCTGTAAAGACCTACGGCATTTCAAAACTCACCGCAAAGCAGACAGGCTCAAACTTCATGGCAATGGCGGCAGGAATGGGGCTTGCCAATGACAGTGCAAGCGATATGGCTATGGCTCTTACAGGGCTGTCGGCGGATATGGCTTCGTTTTATAACGTTGGTCAGGACGTGGCAAGCACGGCTCTGAAATCAATTTTTACAGGCGAAACTGAGACCCTCAAACAGTTCGGTATCGTTATGACGGACGCCAATTTGCAGGCGTATGCACTTTCAAAGGGTATAACGAAGTCAACTGCCGATATGTCGCAGGCTGAAAAAGTTCAACTGAGATACAACTACGTTATGTCACAGACGGCTCTTGCACAGGGCGACTTTGCAAAGACGTCTGACAGCTGGGCGAACCAGACAAGAATACTTTCTGAACAATGGAAAGAGTTCGGAGCGACTATCGGCACTGTGCTGATGAACGTTCTTCTGCCTGCTGTCAAGGCGATCAATAGCGTGCTTTCGCAGCTTATATCTTTGGCACAGGGGGCAGCGAGGGCACTTTCAGAGGCGTTCGGTTTTGAACTAAGCAACAGTGCAGACGAGGCTCAAAGCATAGTGAAAAGCACCTCTCAGGCGGCTGATAATTACAGCGATATAGCCGACAATGCACAACAGGCTCAGGAGGCACAGGAAGGATCTCTTGCAAGCTTTGACCAGATGAACAAGCTGAATGATGAGAGCAAGTCAGACAGCACTGGGGTCAGCGGGGCCGGGGAGATAACGCAGCCTTCCGGGACTAGCGTTGAGGTGGATACGGGTAAGGCAGATAAAAAGCTGTCTGACTTTTTCACATCAGTGAGAACTCAGTTTGAAAAGCTTGCAGACTATCTTGATAAGAATTTTAAGCCTATTTTCGCCGATATATGGAGCGGACTTGAAAGAGAGAGCATTGAACTTGCTCAGATACTCGGCGGAGTTTTCAGCGATATAAAGTCGCTTTCCGAACCGCTCAAAGCTTATTTTATAAACGATTTTACACCGCTTATGCAGACCGCTTTCAGCACGCTTGGCAAGATAGGCATAGGACTTTTTGACAGTTTCAATAAGGTGTTTTCTGATATCTGGAATGTGGCAGTGTTCCCTATACTGCAAAACTTTCTCACTGTAGGATTACCCCTAATAGCGGATTTTGGCACGCAGGTATGGAACACGCTAGGCGTACTGTTTGACAACATAAAAGAGATCTTCGATACCTTGTGGAACGGCGTTGCACAGCCTGTGCTGAACGCCTTGAAAACACTGTGGTGCGATACATGGCAGAGCATTTCAGACTTTTGGAACGAGTGGGGACAGCCTATATTTGACGGCATAAACGAGGGTATAACCACCACAAAGAACGTATTCCTCAATCTGTGGGAAACGGTCTTGAAACCTGTGTTTGACAAGCTCATGGACGTGGCTGACAGCGTTTGGACGGAGCACTTGAAACCTCTGCTTGATGAGTTTCTCAACTTTGTGGGAACGCTTATCACAAGCGTTCTGAGCATTTACAACAAAGCCATAGCACCTGTTGTGAACTGGCTTGTGAGCATACTCGGACCGATAGTCAGCAGTGTGCTTGGTAAGATAATAAAGACAGTAGGCAATGTCATAAGCAATATAATTGACGCCGTGAAGAACATCATTTCAGCACTAAAAGGCGTTGTACTGTTCATAACGGGAGTGTTCACCGGTGATTGGAAAAAAGCTTGGCAGGGTGTAAAGAAGATTTTCAAAGGCGTATGGGACGCACTTGTTGACATAGCAAAAACACCTATCAATTTGATAATCGGGCTTATAAATGGTCTGACAGGTGCAGTTGAGGACGCTTTGAACTGGATAATCGACGGCATAAACGAGCTGAGTTTCACAACACCTGATTGGCTTCCCGGTGATCTTGGCGGTCAGACATTTGGCTTTGACCTAAGCCAAATTGATATCCCCGAAATACCCAAACTTGCTCAAGGTGCAGTGATACCGCCGAACTCTGAGTTTCTTGCAGTTCTGGGCGATCAGAAACGTGGCACGAATATCGAGGCACCGCTTGATACTATCACGCAGGCTGTTTTGCAGGCTCTTGTGTCTTATGGCGGAGCGGGCGGAAATCAGAAGATAAGCGTTACCATACCGCTTACGCTCAACGGCAGGACTATCACACAGATAGTTATTGACGATATCAATGACTATATCAAACGCAACGGCAGGTCGCCAATAAGGGCATAGGAGGTGCAGAAAATGAAAAGTAAAGGACTTATTTTTGGCAGCGAAAGGGTCGCCACACCTGCGGAAGTCAGTTTTACAAATAACAAGATATGGTCGAACAATGCAGGGCGAACGACTAACTGCAAAATGGTGGGCGACATAAGAGCCATAAAGAAAACTGTCACGCTGAAATGGTATCACCTCACAGGTGAGGAGACTGTAAAGCTCAATGAGTATATCTCCAACGTTGACAGACCGTTTTTCAGTATCACGCTCCTTGACGAAACATTTCAGGAAAGCACTTTTGACGTTTACGCAGGCGACCCAACTTATGAAGTTTTCGGCTGGGACGAAAACAAACAGTTCTGCAAAGGCGTTGCGGTGGACTTGATAATGCAGTAAAGGAGGCAGTCGAATTGTACCAAACAAGTGAGCTTGTGGCTCAGCGTATCGAGAGTTATTGCCGTACTTGGCGTTTGTGGATAGAGAATGCAGAGGGCGTTATATCAGGTGACAGCATTATGTCAGCTGACAGCTCCATGCAGGCAACATCACTTTCAGACGACATCGAGCTGGGCGCCGTGTGTTCGCAATCGTGGAACATGACAATAAGTGACACTGAGACAGCGTTTCTTGGAAAGAACTATGACACATATCTGTACCTCGTGGACTACGAAACGAACGGCATACTTGCAGGCGAAAAGATACCAATGGGACGTTTCACCTGCGTTAAGTCGAAAAAGTCGGGCGGCAGTGTTCAGCTGACAATGGCGGACAGGCTGTACTTTTCGGATAAGCCATATGTGCCGCATATTCCTATGCCAAACTGGAATAAAGCCGTCGAAGACGACATCTGCAGACAATTAGGCTTGCAAAACGGCAATGACTATACAGAGGTGCGACTACTGCGTGACAAGAACGGCAGAAGGTTGATAGATAAGAACGGCAAGGTGCTGTACTCAAAATATTTCTATTTCAAGGTCAGCTCAGTGTCCAAAGACGTGACCATGCGACAAATGCTGTCTTACCTGGCTTCTGCGCAAGGGCAGTTCGGGTATGTTGACAGGTACGGAAAGTACGTCCGAAAGTGGTATGGCAAACCGGTGAAAACGTTGGATAACAATACGATAGACCTGCCAACACTGTCAGAAAGACAGAACGTGATAGTAGGCATAATCTGCAAGGTCAGTGATGATGTAACGTTGTCACTTGGTGTGACAGATACAACGCAAGGTCGAGTCTTGGAGTTTGAAAATCCATACATGACAGAGTCTTTGCTACAATCCCTGTGGCGCAGGATAGGTGGATTTTCGTGGTACACCACTGAGCTATACCACAGACTTGGTGACCCACGTTTCGACATAGGTGACGTGGTGACCTACACCAACGGCACAGACAGCTATGATATACCAATAACGAATTTAGGATTTACCTTTGACGGCGGACTGAGTGCTGATATCTCAGCGGTGGGTCTGAGCGTTGAAGAACAACTTTAAGGGGGCGAGATAATGGCTGATGAAAATGTGACATTGGCACAGGATATCACTGAAAATGACTATCCTATGCAACACGCAGGCGAGGAAATCGATGAGATACTGAGCCGAGCCGGCAAGATACACTATGGCACTGTGGAACACAAGATGACGGGAGCAAATGCGCTGATGAGGATACCGCTTGGACTGAATTTTGCGCCTAAGCAGGTCATAGCAACACTACGGCAGACAGACGCACCAACACCATACAAGACGTTCTGCACCCACGTTAGTGGTTCGGGAAAGTCGTACTATCTGAACGTCTGCATGGGAGCTAATAACGGGTCAACAGTAAATGTCCCGACAGGAACGTACTATGTGGATTACATTGCGATAGAATAGGGGTGATTAAATGACGATAACATTAAATGCAGATTATGACGTAACCCTAAGCACAGCCCTGCTGGGCTATGTGGGCGAAACAAACGCTAGACCCGTGTCTGTTGATGGGCTGACAGTAGACGGTGCAGACCGCTATGTGTTGACTATCGACTATGGTGACGGCACAGTGTATGAGGTCGATATCACAGGCGGACAGTGGACGCCAACAGCAGATATACTGCGGTCAGCGCAGACAGTCAGCTGTCAAATATGTGCGAAAAAACTGTCAGGTGATGAGTATATATTAGTTAAAAAATCACGAATTTTCCGCCTGCGTATCGGTGCAGCTATCGGCGATGTTGCCGTGCCGTCACCTGACGTGGCTATGGACGCACTGGACCGCATAGACGCCATAGGCAGGCAGGTGCGCGCAGATATGCAGACAGCTGTCACCGCCGCAGAAACAGCGACAACAGCGGCTGAAAATGCAAAAAAATCTGCCACAAACGCAGGATTGTCAGCCGACACGGCAACGCAGGCGGCTGAACGTGCCGAAACCGCAAAGACAGCGGCTGAAACGTCCGCAACGCAGGCAGACACCGCCATGCAAGGTGCAGAAACCGCACGTGCTGAGGCGGTCAAATCACAGAATAGTGCCAAGGTATCAGCAGCGCAAGCATCAGCGGCAGCACAACAGACCGAGGCTAATAAGACCATAACATCAGGCTATGCTAAAACCTCCAAGACTAATGCCGATAGCACAGCAGTGGATAGACAGGCTGTTCAGACTCTTGCAGAACAGGTAACAGCGGATAAGGCTAATGTAGCAGAAAACGCTACTAAGGTTGCGGAGGACAGGGCAGCCGCTGAAACCGCCGCACAGACAGCACAATCCATAGCTGACAGCCTGCCTGATGATTATGTAACAGCGGTCGGTAAGATAGCTGAAAACACGGCAGAAATAGCTAACGTGAAACTAACAGACAAGGAACTGAAAAGACGTGTGGACGAACTGTATTCCATCGGTCAGGGTATCACGCATAAGTTTGAAACAGATACAAATACGGCATATCAGAAAACAGTGTCGACGGGTGGTAAGCTGATGTCGGTGAAAAATATCGGTGGTAGGTCTATCGTATGGAATCAGGTATTTGAGACGTATTCTGGCACCAACAACGGAGTAACAGTGACAACTGAGACGGACGGAACAATTACCCTAAATGGAACTGCTGAATCGTCATATATCTATTTCAAACCCCTTAGCCCAGCCCAAAATAAGGTTGGAAAATACATTTTAAAACTGCTGATTTTGAACAATCCAGATAGTGTAACAATGCGTTATGCCTATTTCAATAGAATAATTACAACGCCGGCAGTTGATAAAGGCACTGCATCTGCCCTAGTGAACCAGACCGCAACGGACATAGAATTGCAAAAAGTTGCTGGAATTTCAGGATTTGCAGTCGACACAGTTTTCAATGATGTTAAAATTAAAATTCAGATTTTTGATTTAACCCAAATGTTCGGAAGCGGCAACGAACCCACAAGCGTGGAAGAATTTGAGAAAATGTTCCCTGCGGACTATTATCCATACAACGCAGGGGAAATTGTCAGCGCTGGGGTGACAGAGGTCGCTGTGGGTGATACCGCCTACCCAATTCCCGAAGCAATCCGCAATCTGCCTGGCTACGGCTGGTCGGCAGGAACGGCACGAAGCTATGTGGACTATGAGAATAAAAAATATGTTCAATGTGTCGGCAGTGTTGATTTGGGAACGCTAAGTTGGCGTGTCGATGATAGAGTGTCGTTTGAGACGTTTCAACTAACAGGGCAGAAATTGACCAAAAATTATAATATTGCACCAAACATCCTCTGTTCAAAATATCCGACAAAAACGCAAAACGAACTGTGGGGCAAAATCAATGTAACAGGCATAACGGCTAATGGAAGAGTTGATGGATATGTATATGTCAACGATACGTCCTACACCGATGCCACAACGTTTAAAAAGGCAATGCAGGGTGTAATGCTATATTACGAATTGGAATCCCCAATCGTCACCGACATTTCCGACATTATCCCTGATGATTTTCTGCGGAACATCGAGGTCGAGGCAGGTGGTTCAATCACGTTCAAGAACAGCAATGGCGACAGTTATCGGATACCCGTTCCAAGTGAGGAAGAGTACATCGTCAAGCTGAGTGAAGTAGGAGGTAGCGTATGACGGATTTGCAAAAGAAAATGGCTGAGAAGCTGGGATTGACGAAAGATAATTTTGAAAAACCTACAGTGACCGAGCAGGACAAAATAATGGCACAAGTGCTATACACAGCTGCTATGACAGGCTCGCTGATAGGTGAGGAGGGCGAGTGATGTATTACAGCATTATTAAACGTTTCTATGATCTGGGCGTGTATTCACTGGCAAAGGTCAAAGATTTTGTCAAGGCAGGCGTTATTAGTCCGGAGCAGTTCAAAGAAATCACAAAGGAGGTATACCATGAAGCAGAAGTTAGCGAAACTCATTGATGTAAAGTCCATTGTAACGCTGTTCTTGACAGCGGTGTTCTGCGTGTTGGCACTTCGTCGCACAATCTCAGCAGAGCAGTTCATCATAGTGTTTACTGTGGTGATATCGTTCTACTTTGGCACGCAGAGCGCCAAGAGAAAGTCGGGTGATGATGAGTGACGGAAGCAATTATCGTTGCACTGATAACAGCTGCTTCGGCGGTAGTGTGTCAGCTTGTCATAGCATCTAACAGCCGTAAGACTATGCAACAGGCACAGTACGACAGCCAAAAGCTCATTGAGTACAAGATAGACAAGCTGTCTGAGCGTGTGGATAAGCACAATTCCGTTATCGCTCGGACGTACAAGCTGGAACAGGATTATGCGGTGGTCGCTGAACAGATAAAGGTCGCAAACCACCGCATCGAAGATTTAGAAAGGAAGTAATTTTATGGCAAAGACATTCAAGGGTATTGACGTTTCACAGTATCAGCAGAACATTGACTTCAAAAAGGTAAAAGCTTCGGGGGTCGATTTCGTTATCATTCGTGCAGGCTTCGGCAAGTACGCTAATCAGAAAGACCCATATTTTGAGAAAAACTACAAGGCGGCAAAGGCGGCAGGGCTAAAGGTCGGTGCTTACTGGTACAGCTATGCGGCAACTGTTGTGGAAGCAAAGGCAGAGGCTCAGACTTGTATCAACGCTATCAAGGGCAAGACGTTTGAGTATCCGATATACTTCGATCTCGAGGAGCGTTCACAGTTCGCAAAGGGTAGAGTATTTTGCAACAGTCTTGTCAAGACTTTCTGCAGTGCACTTGAACACGCAGGCTACTGGGCAGGACTGTATATCAGTCGTTCGCCTTTACAGCAGTACATATCTGCCTCTGTTGCCAAGAGATATGCTTTGTGGGTCGCTGAGTATGGTTCACGTTGCAACTACGGCGGCACTCATGGTATGTGGCAGTACAGCTCCACTGGAAGAGTCAGCGGTATCAGCGGCAATGTTGATATGGATATCTGCTATGTGAACTATCCTGCAAAGATCAAGTCTAAGGGCTTGAATGGTTTCAAAAAGCAGGCTATTAGACCGACTAGCAAGCCGTCTACAAGCTCCACCAAGAAGACAGTGACGTACACTGTGAAGCGTGGAGACACGCTCTCGGGCATCGCACGGCGCTACAAGACTACTGTGGCAAAGCTTGTCAAGAACAATGGTATCAAGAACGCTAACCTCATTTATGTGGGGCAGAAAATAAAAATCAAGTAGGTAGTAAGACAGCCGACAGGGATTATTCCTTGTCGGCTGTTTTTGTTATGAAGCACCAAAGCACTATGTTCTATTTCTGATAACTGCTGATTAAAACAACATCAACAATTTAGGAAAACTTTTTTGAAAAATCACTTGACAAAGTTAAATTGATGTGATATAATAGTATCATCGAAGGGAGGGCGTAAAAGATGTTGACAGAAATCGGCAAGTTTCTCAGAAGATATCGTATTGACAATGGTCTCCTACTTAAGGATATGGCTGGTAAAGTTGGAGTTACATCAGCCTACTTGTCTGCTGTTGAAAATGGCAAGAAACGACCAACCGAAGATTTAGTGGGTAAGATCATAAACGCTTACGATTTGGATTCGGAAAAGGCAACAGAGCTTAAGGAAGCTTATTTCCGGAGCGTAAACGAAATCTCAATTAGCACAGCAGGGTATTCGACCGAGCAAACAAATTTGGGACTTATCTTTGCACGGAAGATCGACTCGCTTACAAGTGATGAGATTAACAGTTTAATTAAAATTCTTGATAGTAAGAGGTGATCAGTATTGAGTCAATTCATCGCAAAACCGATGAGCACAGATGACATTTTACATTTGACCAACAGACTTCGCAGAAAACTCAACTTATACGATCGTACATATTTTCCGATTGTTGAGTTCATAGAAACTGTGTTGCCTGAAATAGACCCAAAATTTTCGTATTTATATGTTGCTAAAAATGAGATGCCCGATACATACGCATATTTTGATAACGTGGCAAACAGTATTGTCGTCCGTGAAGATGTTTATGATAGAGCGTTAAATGGTAGTGGACGTGACAGGTTTACGTTGGCACACGAGCTAGGGCATTATGTTCTTCATAGTTCAGGTGTGCAGTTGTGTAGGAGTGACGGCGGACGTGTTGTTACATATTGTGATCCAGAATGGCAGGCTAACACATTTGCAAGCAAATTGCTTATGCCGGATCATCTGATATACACGCTGACACCGTCAGAAATTTCAAAAGAATTTGGCACGTCTTATCAGGCAGCAGAAATTGCTCTATATAAAGCAAAAAAAGCCAAGCTCGCAACTTGACTTTTCATACCACTTGCTATCGAAACTGTGTTTGTCAGCAATGTATTCTCAACAATTACATTATATCATAGTTCTTTCGAGTTTGCAAGGGGTTTTATAAACTTTTTTTTTGCAAAGGGGGAATGTCTATGTACATTTATACGGCGTATATTACGTCGAAAGATGGACGCAGACTCTATGCTAAACAATATGGCATGAAGGCGTTTCGTATCTGGATTGATGACGGGGTAAAAAATTAATATAGACAGTATGTGAGCTGACAACATACTTCTACAATAGTTTAGACAGCCGTCTCGGACTTTTTATGAGTTTGAGGCGGCTGTTTTTGCGTACACAATAAAGGTTTTGACATCATAATCTATGTTCCACTACATAGTCCCTTATCGTAAATTTTCAAGGAATATCACAGAACATCACACAAAACAAAAACAGCTATCAAACCACGCATTTACGCAATTTAATAGCTGTCTTGCTGGAGCTGCTAACCGGGCTTGAACCGGTGACCTCGTCCTTACCAAGGACGTGCTCTACCTACTGAGCCATAGCAGCAAACCAATTACAGTAATATATTATACACTATCTCTGCCGCTTTGTCAAGCCCTTTTCACAACTTTTTTACTCTATTCCCTCATCGTCATCGTCATCTGCCTGAACGCTTGGGTCGTAATCATCATATGTGTCCATAAAATTGTACTTCTTGCCCTTGTATTCGTATTGTATCACAGTGCGCAGATTGACGTTATAAACGCTCTTGAAAATATTGTTTTCAATGTTGGGATTGGTGGCACGAAACTTTGCTATAAGCTCCTTCATTTCTTGCCGCTTTGATACCTCACCCTTTTTCTCTGACCCCTCGTAGCTCTCAGTGAAACGGCAGGCACATCGGATAAAATGCAGATCGTTCTGCTCCACCCAGCGGATAATGTCCGCCTCTTTCACCATGTACAGGGGTCTGATAAGCTCCATGCCTGCGTAGTTCCTCGAGTGTAGCTTCGGCATCATAGTCTGAATCTGTCCTCCGTATACCATGCTCATGAGTATGGTTTCTATAACATCATCAAAATGATGTCCCAAAGCTATCTTGTTGCAGCCAAGATCCTGCGCAAATTTGTAAAGCCAGCCACGCCTCATTCTTGCACAAAGATAGCATGGATTGCGTTTTGTGTTGTATGCAATGTCAAAAACTTTCGTCTCAAACATCTTTATGGGTATTCCCATAAGCGTCGCATTGTCGATTATCCTCTGCCTGTTTGCGTCGCTGTAGCCGGGGTTCATTACAATAAATTCTAGTCCTATATCCATTCCCTGATATTTCTGCAAATGCTGCATACACTTAGCAAGAAGCATTGAGTCCTTGCCGCCTGATATGCACACCGCTATTTTGTCGCCCGGCTTTATCATATCGTAACGCTCATATCCCATTACGAACTTGTTCCATATATCTCTGCGAAAATCAGTAACGATGCTCCGCTCTATCTTCTGCTGTGGCGTCAATATTCTTGACATCTCAAACTCTCCTTAAAATCATATACTTAAATTCTACTATTTTTATGGGATTTTGTCAACCTTTTACGCCAGTTGACTTTAGGGCATGATACTGCTATAATATAGTAAAATGATAATATATTCAGGAGGCTACCATGAGCGAAAATATAGAGCGTGAGATAAAAATTTCTCTCACACAGGAGCAGTACAAGACCGCTGAAAAGCTTTTTCAGTGGGGCAAAATAATAGAGCAGACCAATTTTTATTATATTCCACAGCAGGATACGGGCATGACAAGTATCCGTGTCAGGCAGATAGGCGAAAAATATTTTTTGCAGCTTAAAGCACCTATCTCCGAAAACGGTGCGCTTCATGTGAAAAAAGAGTATGAACAACAGCTTGACAGCCTGCCAGAAAAGCTCACCGCACAGGAGCTTTCACAGCTTGTGGGGAGAGATTTCCCTGCCGCTGACCTTGCAGGCTCTTTGCATACTCAGCGCAAGCTCTGCGCCGATTTCGACCATGTTGAGATATGCCTTGACAAAAGCGAATATCTCGGCTTGACAGACTATGAGTTGGAGCTTGAATATACAGCCGACTATCCCGAAAAGCCTTTGGAGATACTGAAAAATGCAGGTATCACACAGGGAGAAGCGGTAATAGGCAAGTATGCAAGGTTCATGGAAAGAGCGAAAAAGCTTGGCAAGTGCTGATTTTTCCACTGCCTGCGGTCATTTTCTATGAAAAAGCACCCACAGCCTGCAAAGGTTTGGGCAATAATGATAATTGACAGTGACGTTATAATATGTTATTATATTAAAGTGTTAAAACGTATGAAATGGTATTTTGACGATACCCGAAAGGAAGTTAATAATGAAAAGATCTATTTTTAAGACTATCGCATCACTTTCCGCTGCTGCCATGATGCTTTTGGCTGTAGGCTGCGGAAGCACATCTGATTCTTCTTCAGCAGCAGGCACAAACAGCACAGCCGCTGCAACAGGCGAGGATAACTCACTTCAGAAGGTTCTTGATTCAGGCAAGCTTGTGCTCGGTCTTGACCCAACATTCAAGCCAATGGGCTATACAGACGAGAACGACAACATCGTAGGCTTTGATATCGACGTTGCAAAGGAAGTTTGCTCAAGACTTGGTGTAGAGCTTGAAACTTACTCTGTAAACTGGGATACAAAGGAGCAGGACCTTAATGCAGGCACAATAGATTGTATCTGGAACGGCCTTTCTGTCAGCGATGAGAGAAAGAAAGTAATGCTCATGAGCGAGCCTTACATGAAGAATGAAATGGTATTCGTTGTAAACGGTTCAAGTGACGTTGCTTCACAGGCTGACCTTGCAGGCAAGAACATTGCCGTACAGAACGGCTCAACAGCACAGGAAACACTTCTTGCATCTGACGTTGTAGCAAATGGTGCGACAACAACAGAGCTTGCAACAAATGTTGAAGCCCTCCAGCAGTTGGAGCTTAACATGGTAGACGCAGCGTTCCTTGACTCAGTAGTTGCAAACTACGAGATATCCACATCAGGCAAGGATTACAAGGTGCTTCCTGACGGCCTTGACCCAGAGGAGTACGCTATCGGCTTCAGACTTGGTGATCAGGCACTTTGCGACAAGATCGAGGAGATCCTTCACGAAATGAAGCAGGACGGCAAGCTTGCTGAGATATCAACAACTTGGTTCGGAAGCGACATCACGACCATAGAATAATCACAAAACATTCAATCGGACAGTCTTCGGGCTGTCCGATTTTTTGCTTTATGAAGTTTTTTACGTGTCATATCTTTAGAAAATAAAAAGTCTCGCAAACAACGTGTTTACGAGATTTTTTGGCGGAGAAGGAGGGATTCGAACCCTCGATGAGCTATTAACCCATACACGAGTTCCAGTCGTGCGCCATAAACCGGGCTAGGCGACTTCTCCAGTTTATCATTTTTTTATATGTGTCACACTATCCAAGCGACTTTAATATTATACCATATGATCTTTTACTTGTCAAGACATTTTTGAAACTTTTTTTGTTCTTTTCTTGCTC
>ERZ773209.81-NODE-81-length-69365-cov-5.755937_pt1 | contig 69365 bp, 60 predicted proteins | sample MGYA00511109_ERZ773209 | MGnify/ENA primary metagenome ERZ773209 (study PRJEB29015, sample SAMEA2737786) | human gut metagenome | biome: human gut; feature: human-associated habitat; material: faeces | place: China | collected 2012 ...
AGCTGCCGCACCTCGCTCGCCGTATCGGCACTTAGAATTATGCGGTATTGCCTTAGATATTCTTTTTGCAAACAATCGGTAGCTTACCCTACCATATCAGCAGATCGTTCGTCTTTTCTTTCGTCACTTCGCAATGAACAGCACACCGAGCGTACCCGGGCCGCAGTGGCTGGAAATTACGCCCCCGGCTCTCGTTTCAAGGATCTCACAGAATACAGTAAGCCCTTTCAGATAAGAGCGCACTTCCTCCACTACCTCACAGCTGCAGCCGGAGTGGGTAATAAAGACCCTCTCCGGTCGGGCTGCCTTCAGGTCGGCCTCCATGTCTTTCACATAGGACATGATTGCATTGTCGATTTTCCCGCGGTACTTTTTTGTTGCGTGCATGGCGCCGTTTTCCACCACGATCTTAGGGTGCAGCCGCAGCGCACTGCCAGCCAAAGCGGCAACGGCATTGCATCGCCCGCCGCGCCACAGGTATACCAGCGTATCAACGACAAAGCTTGCCCGCACCTTCGGGATGAGTTCCCGGACGGCAGCGGTGATCTCTGCCGCCGAATGCCCCTGCTCTGCCATGATGGCTGCCTCCACGACAAGAAGCCCGATCCCGGTAGAGAGATTTTCGGAGTCGATGATCGTGACCTGCGCGGCGGCATCCAGTTCCTCGGCGGCAAGGCGCATAACATTGCCGGAGGTGGACATACTGCCGGAAATCGAAAAGCAGATCACCTCACGGCCGGCCTCGACATATGGCTGCAGCAGCGCCTTGGCATCCTCCAGAGACGGCGCAGAGGTTTTCGGCGTTGCCTTGTTTGCATCCGCCCACGCAAAAATGCGTTCGGGTGTGATATCCTTGCCGTCCCGGAACTCGTTTTCGCCCAGCAGGATATGCAGCGGCAGAATGTCAATATCGTACTTTGCCGTCAGCTCCTGTGAAAGATCGCAGGTACTGTCTGAGATGATTTTGACTTTTGGGTTCGGTTCCATAAATTATTTCCCCTCACATACGAATAAGTTTTATGGGTGCTATGTTTTCTATGCGCATTTTACTCAACCTGAACAATACCGTCAGGCATGACTGTAATCTTCATTCCATCTTGGACGTAGTTTAGAAACTCGTCCCCCAACATATCGATTACAGGCATGGAGACGCCATCAACCCACACATCAGCAAGGACTGCTCCCGCTGCAGCGAGTGAATCAATGTGATTGGCAAACAGTAAGCAGGCAGGGTTTTTCCTCATGGAGCAGGCACAGTACAGTACCAGACCTCCTGTGGTGGAACCAATCGTTTGAGGAAGGCATAGTGCTTTGCCAAGCAGCGATTTGCCGTACAAATCCTTGTTGCTTTGATCGCCACATTTAACAGCTTTATCGCCGAACTGAAGTGCCATCTGCAGCGAGGCCAGCGTGTTGAATCCATTCTTGGTAACAACAGCTTCAGCGGTAACTTCACCGGGCGTTACTACGCGGCCTTTGAATTGTTTCATGCTCTATCCCCTCCTGTTATAGCTTTCAGAATTTCATCATCAGTGTAGTATCTGGCGCTGGAGTAGGTACGCAGTTTGTTGGAAGAAGTGATAACAGGCATAGATTTGCACAGAGGGTTATTCATGTACATAAGAGGACAGATATACGAGGTGATAACGCCAGTCTTTTTAAGGCGAGGTGCGTAGTCCGTCTTTTCAAACGCAGTCAGAACACCGGGGGCAGCAGTGAAGACCGTAGGAATTTTCACCTTTTCTCTGTTGTTTACCCTTAGTTCGTTTTCGATTTTGATGGTCCAGTCTTTGAGTTGTTCAAGAGAAAGATGCGGGCAGCCTACGAAACAGAGCTTTGGCGCGGCGTCCGGGTTCTTCCATATGACCGGGTAGCTGTTTTTGACGCGCTCCAGTTCCGCATCATCTATAGTATACACTCTTGCGCCGTCAAGAATCAAGGATTCACCTTGTTCGACAGCCTCCGGCGTCAAGTTTGCAATGTGATACAGTCCGACTGCGCCATTGGAAGCGGTGGCTGCTCCAAAATCCTTAAGGTAGGCACAAGTGGTATCGTTCAGCTCCGTTCCGAGCCATTTGTCCAGTCCTATCACATAAGGTACATCTTCCATAACTTTCATACCAATGGCTGAACCGAGGAGCTGAGCTTCCGGCTTCTTCGTGGCATTGATTTTAATTATCCAGCTGGCTTTTCTGCCTTCGTCAGTCAGCAAACCAAAATACGGGACATAGCCTACGATAGACCCCATAATGTCAAGGATCCCGGAATTTCGATTGCAGCGCGCACCCAAAACCGAGTTTGCATACACAACTGCGCTGGATTCGGCCCAAGAAAGAACCTCGCCTTTATGCGGCTTGTTGCCTACCTCGTCCATGTAACAGGTGCATGTAAAGGCATCCTTGTCCATCAAGCCGAGGCTTTCCAGTTGATTCTCATAATAATCCTGCTTGGTGTACATAAATTTATTAAAAACCAGATTCTGCAGGAAATTTGCGGGTACATTTTTGTCAAGCGGGCGCGGATCTACGGAAAATTTCTGCTCGGAGCATACACCTGCATCCAAAATCTTTTGCATCAGATCATATACAGGCGCCATAACTTTGAGGCCAAAGGATGTCACGAGATGATTATACTTCGATGTGATAGGTACAAGCTTCTCGGCCTCAAAGGCATCGCCGTACATCACCAGCGTTTTCATGACTTTGGCAAGAGTCTCTCCCTTTTCTCCATCGAGGATTGCTTGCTGTTCTTTCGTTAGCTGCATTATTTTCTCCTTGCTCTGTTGAAAATCACAATTTCATGCAGACATCCCATGCTCCCCAGATGACTGTGCGCAGGTTTCCGACCTTGGCAGCATCACCGATCACATGAATGTGCTTGCCCTTGGCGGCAATGGGAGCCGGGGTGTACCCTACCGACATAATTACGGAATCTGCGGGAAGGGCAAATGGATTGCCGGTTTTGTCTATCAACTCTACACTGCCAGACTTGATTTGAGAAAGGGATGTTTCCAAAAACACAGGAACCTTATTTGTCTTAAAGAAATCCCGGAGATAACTTGTATTGGCAAGGCAGATGCCTTTCGTGGTAATCAGGTCATCCTGCATTTCGATGATAGTTGGGTGCTTTCCTTTCAAATACAGGTCATAGGCAATTTCACATCCTGTCAAACCACCCCCGATAACAGCCACATTTTCGCCGACCTCGCAACTGCCAAGCAAGTAATCAATGGCCTCGATGGCAGTCTCGGCGCCTGTAACATTGATTTTACGAGCAGTTGCACCGGTTGCTACAATGACCTCGTCCGCAGAAAGTGAGGCTACGGATTTGATTTCTGTATTCAGCTTGATCGTTATCGGATATTTTTGTAGCTCACGAATGTACCACGCGATGAGTTCCCGGTCCTTTTCTTTAAAGGATGGAGCTGCCGCCGCGATAAACACTCCGCCCAGCGTACTACTTCTTTCATATAATGTTACCTTGTGACCGCGCTTTGCACATACGAGTGCTGCCTCCATACCACCGATACCGCCACCGATGATAGCAATCGTTTTCAATTTCTTGGCAGGCTCGAGGTGATATTTTCTCGACTGCATAGTCTCTGGGTTCAGGGCACACCGTGCAAGCCCCATTGTGTCACTCAAATCCTGCGTGTTGGCGTGTCCTTTACAGGAAGAAAAGTTAAAGCAGCCGCTGTGGCAGCATATGCAGGGTTTGATGTCCTGTGTTCGATTCTCCAGCAACTTCGTAACCCATTCCGGGTCAGTGAGGAACTGGCGGGCCACGCCGATGGCATCTATTTTTCCATCCGCAATGGCCTTGGCACCGATTTCGGGATTCATTCTCCCGGCGCATACCACAGGAATATCCACAAACTGCTTGATGTGTGCAACATCGGTAAGATTACAGTTCTCTGGCATGTACATGGGAGGATGAGACCAGTACCAAGAATCGTAGGTGCCATTGTCAGCGTTGAGCATGTCATATCCTGCGTCTTGAAGATACTTTGCTGCCCGCTCGGACTCCTGCATATTCCGCCCGACCTCGGTATAATCTTCACCAGGCATGGCGCCGTAGCAGAATCCTTTCATCTTGGACTCTACGGAATAACGCAGAGATACAGGGTAATCATTCCCGCAGGCTTCTTTGATGGCTTTAACAATCTCCGCGGCAAAGCGATATCGATTTTCAAAGGTACCGCCATATTCATCAGTGCGTTTGTTGAAAAACTCGATGGCAAACTGATCAAGAAGGTATCCTTCGTGAACCGCGTGTACTTCCACTCCGTCCACACCAGCATCTTTGCAGAGCTTTGCCGTTTTTGCAAACGCTTCAATGATTTCATGAATTTGAGCTACTGTGATTTCAGGGCATTCGATATCGTGTGCCCAGCGAGAAGGCTGCGGTGAAGGAGACGCTAACTCGTGGGACGTGTCAAGCACCGGTTTTATGAGTTTGCGCGTTATCGCGTTCTTGTGCAGCGGTACAATGGAATCAGTTATAGCCCAGGATCGACCCATGCCAGCAGTGAGTTGAATAAAGAGCTTTGCTCCGGTTTTGTGAATTTCATCCATGAAAACGGCAAGATCCTCAAACATCTTTGGATTTTGCCAGAGCCATTTACCCCAAAAGGTATCTCGCAGCGGGGCAATGCCGGGAATAATCAGCCCTACATTGTTGTTTGCTCTTTCTAAGAATAGTTTGGCCGCTTCCTTGTCAAAGTGGCAACCAGTGAGTTCAAACCAGCCAAACAGTGAAGTGCCTCCCATAGGGCACATGACGATTCGGTTTTTAATTTCAACATTCCCGATCTTCCAAGGGGTAAATAACGCCTCGTACTGTTGTTCTAATATGCTCATGATGGCTCCTTTCCGGTTCGACGGTATATTTAGGCAGATACCTCTTTCCATGCAAAAAGTATAACACCATGTAATTGATGTGTCAACGAACGGCAACCGGCTACTCGTAAATGCTGAAATAAAAAGCCGTGGAAAACATTCCACGGCACATGCTGTCATTGTATAATTTTTTCAATGATACACTGATGCTTTTTGATTTTTTGTCATAGTTGATAGCTACCATGAGAAGATTGTCTGTATAGCCATGCAAAGAATCCGGATATTTCTTTTTCTTAATCTGCTGCATCGCAGTCTGCGCAGTTTGATTGAAGGTGTTGTCAACCGTGATATTCGCCGTTATATTGGATCAAAGTCACATCGGTAACGCCGGGTACGGCGCGCAGGCGGTCTGAAAATTCAAGCTCCTTGTCCTTGCAGAACACCTCGGCAACCATCTCAACTGTATCGCCGCGCATTGTCTTAGACTTGACGACATACTTGTTTCGGCCGAAGGCACGGGCGATGTCATCTCCCGCCTGCTGACCGGTATAGTGGATGACAGCAATGTACACGCGGCCGCGCTCCTGCCAGTGGTAGAACAGCAGCAGCATCAAAATCATGACCACAGCCGCCGTCAACGCCAGCAGGTACATGCCTGCGCCGGTCGTGATACCGGTCGTAATGGACCAGAACAGGTACAACAGATCCATTGGGTCCTTGACCGCCGTGCGGAAACGCACGATAGACAGCGCGCCCACCATGCCCAGCGAGATGACCACATTGGTGCTGATGGCCAGCGTTACCATACAGGTCAAAACGGACATACCGACCAGCGTGACCGCAAAACTGCGGGAAAATACCACACCTGTATAAAAGCGGCGGTAGACCAGATAGATGACTACTCCCATCAGCAAGGCGGCCAACAACGCCACCCACAGCTTGGGGGTGCTGTACTGGGTGAAATTTTCCAGCACTGACTTTTTTATAAAATCCTTTGTACTCATGTTACACCTCTTATTACAGTGGGGTATCGTAGGGGGAGGCCCCCGTTTCCTGCCAATAGCCAAAGCCATGCTGATAGGCGGTTTTGTCGCAGCACAGCACATATTTGGATACCGCCGTATATTCCTGAGAGGCCGGCGGCAGCAGACTGCGCAGGATACCGGGCAGAAACTCAGTAAACTTCACTTCCATGATGAGCTTGCCGGGTTCCAGCACCGGCAGGGCGGGCAGTGTTTTATCAAAGATGTCATACCTGCCCACGGCTGCACGCACATCCTTATCAAAGGTGATGCGCACCGTGCCCTCGTCCATGATCCACGGTTCGCGCTCATAATCCACGATTACGCGGGGACGCAGAAGCTGCGAGACACACTCATAATAGAATTCCCGGCAGAGATTTTGCTCGGACTGCAAGAGAAACGCATATTCTCCCGCCAGAATTTTCTCAAATTCCGCGCGGGTCAGGACGGCATCCTCCTTATAGATCCAGCTGCCGAACTTCTTTTTGCGCTCCAGCTTGATGATCCGGTCACTGCTGTCATAAATGCGGATGCGGTATTTTTTTCGCAGCAGCACGCCGGCCTCCTTTTCTTCATAGGCGGAGTGCCAGTAATCGTCAAAGTACAGGCTGCGAATACAGTACCCGCCGCTGCCGGCATGCGGATCCATCTGCAGGATCGGGCGCATCCGTGTTTCCAGCGCAGCCTTTTCCCCATAGGAAATCAGATATTTCAGCTCGTGGCGGTATCGCTCTGCTGCAGGGCGCGGCGGCGGTGTCAACAGGGTCTGCACAACGCCGGGCAGATCTTCAGCCCTCCACATAGATATCCTCCGCAATGCTGCCGTCAGCCATGACATAAAAGCACTTTACACCGTAGATCTTGCCAGCATCCGTGACATAGTAGTCAAACGCATCCTGCGTGTAGCCCGATTCGTTGGTGACACGCACCCGCATAAAATACTGGCCGGCCGGCAGCAGATCCATCTCGGCCTCCGGCAGCATCAGGTTTTCCTGCCGGAAAAGTACATTTTGGAAGGTATAATCGGCGGCAACCTCCACGGTGTACACAAGGCTTTCCGCGTCAAAGTCGTAGGCGGCATCCCAAACCAGATGCAGCTTATTGTCCTGCACTGCGGGCACGCCAATGTAGAACGGCATCGGGTAGTAGTAGCTGTCGTAATAATGCCGGTAGTTTTCCTCGATCTCGGTGCTCAGACTGTTGGCTACGGTGTCATACTGCGCCGGAGTCAGACGCTCGTTGGCAATATCGGGCATCTGCCAGACAAACTGTTCGGTGATGGTGCGGTAATGCGCTACCATGCTGTCGATCCGTTCCGCGTTCATATAGCTGTGCAGCTCCTCGATGGCGGCATCCAGCCGCGCGCGGAAGCTCTCGGTCTGCAGGCAGCGGCGGAACAGGGTGTTGCCCCAGTAGTTGCTGACGCCCCATTCCCAGCTGTCGGCTTCGCTGTAATTATAGAGGGAATCCTCGGTATGGCGCAGCATACCATCATTGTCCCAATCGAGAATGTACCATGTCTCGGAATTCAGCGGACTGTACAGATAGCAGTTGCGGTTTTGGGTATCCACATTGCCTGTCAGCAGCTGGAACGCCATCCAGTAGGCAATGTTTTCTGCATTAAAATAGCGGCCAAGGATTTCCTCCATGGGGATGGAATCGTCATTCAATACCTGCAGCATTTCGAGAAGCTTCGTATGGTCGCTGCTGCCCTTGGTTTCAAGGTGCTGCTCAAATTTCTTCTCGTCATAGTCCGGGTCAGTGGTCAGCTTGAGGTCATCCTCATAGCGCTGAAATTCAAAGGAGTTCACCTTGTACAGTTGTCCGTTCCGGTCAAGGCCATGCGTTTTCAGCGCCGTCTTGTTCAGCTGCTCAACCTGGGTATACAGCCCGTAATCCTCAAAGGCGGCCCCGCTGCCCGTGGTCAGATCCCTGACATATAAATGTACAAACTGTGTGCGCAGGCCCGTCATCTGCGGGATGTCCTCGATCAGGTCATAGGCCATCTTATTGCGGAAGCGCAGCCCCTCCCCCATATGCTTGTTCAGCGCAATGGTACGCTGCCCACGCCATGTGCCCTTGCCTTTTTTCAGTTCGATCTTATAGTTCTTTTGGTCGTTGGTGCTGGATGTCTGTCCGCGGATCTGTACGGTGGCGTTGGGGGCGATCTCGTTGTAGCCGACCTCCCCGACGACCGGGCCGTTCTCGTCCCCTACCTGCAGCAGACCGTTGACTTGATAGCGCTCGACCCCCATCTTTTCATAGTCGTAGACCGAATAGTGGTTGATTTCAGCCCAGGTGTGGTTTGTGCCCTCGGCTTCGTTGCCGCTGCTGACCGTAAGATACATCGTCACAATGCCGCTGTCATCATAGACGGAGTAGAGATCCTTGTTTTCCCGCAGGGGGATGCCGTTGATCTCCTGCACCGGTTCTTTCTCCACCGTCTGTACAGCAGATTCCGGTGTGGACGGCTCCGGCTCGGCAGCGGTATGCTCCACCGTGCCACAGCCCGCCAGCAGCACAGCCAGCGCCGTGCCGGCCAAAAGCCCCAATAGATTACTTCTTTGCATCAGATTCCCCTCTTTCCGCTGCTTTTTCCAAAAACAATGCTAATTTTGTAAACCTTCCGGATTTTGTCTGTGCCACGATTGGCTGCTGCCCCAGCACACGGTACGGCAGGCTGGAGGGATAATAATCCAGCCGCAGCAGCGCCAACAGAAAAAACACCGCCGCACCCGCCAGAAAGCCAAACCCATAAAACGCCTGATCAAAGAAAAGTGAGATGACCGTTCCCACCGCTGCCGCAGCTGCAAATACCCCTGAGGCCAGCACTGCACCAAGATAATCGGTAAAATACAGCAGGATCAGCATAACGGTATTGCCGATGGCGTAAAGGCCGTACCCCACGCAGAGGGTGCGGAAATAGCCGTGCATCAGGTCATTAAAGCCGAGCGGCAGCAGCTCCAGCAGCGTGTTTTCCAGCGAGATGACCGCAGCCGTGGCGAACAGCTGCTTGAGCGCCGTATAGTACAGTTCCCGGTTAAGCACCGCCAGCATTTCCTCCTCGGCGGTCACAATATCGCCTACAACACCGCCGTCATTAAACAGGCTGTAATATGCACGGTATTTGGGGTAAAAGTTGACCTCCACGGAGACTACAAAGTTGACTGTGGTGATCAGGATGCTTAAAAATGCCAGCATCGCGGGTACATCGTGGTAGGGCGCGCCGTAAAACAGCCCCTTGACCTGTATGCCGATCGGCCCTGCCCAGATAATAACAAGGTGGGCGAACAGGCCCAGATTGGTAAACAGACCGGTAAACGCCAACGGCAAAAAACGGTCCACCCAGCGCAGAAAGGTCCAGGGGCTTTCCTTGCTTTGGGGAAAATAGCGGTGCAGCAGCAGTGTCTCCAGCAGCATCATGCAGCCGTAGCCAACTGTGATTGCAAAGAGAAAGCCCTCCAAAACCGGCGCGCCGAGGAGGAAGATCAACAGGTATCCCAACCCGAACGAGATACCGATCGCCGCCACAAAGGCCCACAGAATACCGCGATAGTCTTTGACGGCAGTCAGGTAACTCATCGCGTTCCAGTTTACGATCATCTCAGCAAACAACCAGAGACAGAGCAGCCCCTGCATCAGCGTAGCCCCCGAGAAGATCAGAAAAATGCCATAAGCAGCACAGCCGCCCACCAAAAGCAGCGTATTGCTGCCCCAGAACGAGGGCAAAATCGTCTGCTCCTGCTCCTCATACAGCATATCTGCCAGAAAGCGCGTGACCGGCATGGAGAAAAAGCTCGTGACGGTCAGACTGGCCAGCAGCGTGTAGGTGACCATGCAGACCAGCAGATCCTGATCCGCGCGGGCGGCCCCGGCCCAGCCGCACAGCACCAGCATGCCGACCTGCAGCAGTACGCCCAGCAGCATCGGCCCTGTGCAGATGACGCCCGCATAGCCGTAGGCGCGCAGGGTGGCAAACAGCCCCTTGCGCCGGAACAGCTTTTTCAGTTCAAATCCAATACCTGCCATGGGTTCCTTTCCTTTATCGTGTTTCCGTCAGATGATATGTCTTAGCTGTATCCGCATACAGGGCGCGGTAGTTGGCCAGCATCTGCTCATGACGGTAATAGCGCTCCACGCGTTTTCTGCCGATTTCGCCCATTTCCTCACGCCGGGCGCGGCTGGCACAGAGGCGCTCCATGGCATCGGCCAGTCCCTGACGATACATCGGCGGCACGCAGTACCCTGCCGTGCCGAAGGTGTCGCCGGGTGCGCCCTCCAGCAGCTCGCGGCAGCAGCCGACTTCGGTGGTGACGCAGGGACGCCGGGCGGCCAGCGATTCCAGCACCGAGAGCGGCTGCCCCTCCGAGATGCTGGTCAGTATGGTGAAATCCAGCTTCTGCATATACTCCACCACATTGACACGGCCGGTGAAAATCAGGTTTTTCAGTTCAAGCTGCTCCACCAGCGCATAACATTCCCGGGCGTATTCTTCATCATCGACACCGCCCATAATGTGCAGCCGCACATTTTTTTGCCGGGCGCTCAGTTCAAAAAACGCATAGATCATCGTTTTTACATCTTTGATCGGTGCCAAACGAACCACCGCACCAATGTCCACCCAGTCGTCCTTTGGCTTCAGTGGAATCTGGTAGAACCGCTCATACTGCACGCCATTCGGGATCACGATGCACTTTTCAGCTGCGCAGCCCATCTCGATCTGGGTGCGCCGTGCATTGGTAAACAGACTGGTGACGCGGTAGGCGCGGCGGTAAATTTCCTCTGACAGCATATAGAAAAACCGTATCCAGCGGTTCTTGAAGGACGGCACGACCCACTCGGCACGAATGATTTCCTCCTCGCGCTCGCGGGTGTAGATGCCATGCTCTGTCAGAAGAACCGGTGCATGGTGCATACAGCCGCCCAAGCAGGCAAGCAGACCGCCGTAGCCGGTGGAAATGGCGTGATAGACCTGCGCCTTCGGTACCTCTCCACTGATCAGATACAAAACCGGCAGCAGCATCGACCGCATCGTATGAAACGCATCGGCGTAGGCAACATACGGGTACTCCTGTTGGCAGACCTCGGTAAACAGGCTCATGAATTCACGGCTCTGCAAAAGGGAGAGCGGATGCACCTTTTTTTCCTGAAACAGGCGGAATAAAATTTCCCAGTCGGGGTGCCCAAGGCGCACCAGTTCGCGCAGGGCATCATGCTCCTGCGGGGTAAAATGCACGGGACGCTGCTCACCGTATAGGCGCAGCGCATCGTCGAGAAACACCTCATGCACCTCTGCAACATTGCCCGGCAGATCATAGACGAACCGGCTGCGATCCGCAGCCTTGGCACCGATCACCCACAGCACAAACTCATGCTCCGGCATGGCCTGTATATAGCTGTGCATCCAGGTTGAAACACCGCCGTGGACATATGGGTATGACCCCTCCAGCACAAGACAGATTCGCATCTTACCCCTCCTGCCGCAAGATCTGCACGGTCGGCTGCTCTGCCTTGAGCAGATACAGGTTGCCGGTCAATAGTGTCAGCTGCCCGCCGGTGACTGTGCCGGGTACGCCGTCATTGGCGCGGAACAACAGCCACGCCTCATCGTGAAAATTGCCGAGCGTCAGCTCCCACGCATCGTTGGTGCCTGTGGTTGTGACCGTCAGTGCGGCAAAGCGCTCCACTGCGCCGGAGCATTCGGTTCCTGTCTGCTTGCGCAGGTGCGGAGCGGCTTTTTCCAGCCAGTTCAGATAGTCCACCAGTCCGCCCTTGTAGACCTCCCAGCCCTCGGCTGCACCGCGGTCCTCATCCAAGAGGTCGTCCGGGTGCATAAAATGTGTGCTGACATAATGCATATTCAGCTCACTGACAGCTGCCAGCCGCATATAGCTGTCCCCTACCATGCCGCCGGAAACAATGCGCGGCTGCTCAACGATGCCGTCCGGTGCAACATCAAATTCCTGCACATAGGGCAGGCCGGAGCTATCCTCAAAATATGTGCTGGCAATGGTGCGGATGCCCGGCACACGGGTGCCCAGGATCTCGCGTCCCGCTGCCGAAAGAATGTTCGAGGGCGGCACATAGACCGAACCCACAGCATAAGGCACAACGGCTTTCTGAAACGCAATCAGTTCGTCCATCGCCGCAGTAATGGCATCGGCATCGGGCCATTGATTATAGGCGTAGGCATCACCGTAATCAGTATCCGGCAGACAGAGCGGCTGGTGGTTGTAGCCATGGTAGCCGATCTCGCCGCCCTGACGAAGCAAAAGACCACCAAAGTAGCGGAACTGCTCGGTATCGGCCTGCCGTTCAGGCGCGGACAAAGTGTCGTCCTCGTAGTTTTCGATCATCACACCGGTATAGTGGATGCCGTAGCGCTCCGCCAACTGGGTCAGATCGGGCCACCAGACCTGCGAATAAAAATCGCTGATGCTCAGACCGTAATCCCGCCGGATATAGGTTCCGTCCCCTCCCGGCACAGGTGAGGGAAAGTCGTCCAGATAAAAGACAGCGCTGTTGATGACAGGGTAAGCCACGGCATCCTGCAGCAGGCTGTAGGATGCCGCATAAAAGCCGCGCATGACTTTGTCATAGATACCAATGTTGTCCACCACGATGCGCCCACGGCCCTGACGGCGGCCCCAGATCAGGGGGACCTTTTCATCCCCGGTTGTGGCATATACCTCAGTATCTTCGCGCAGGGCAACTGCCAGTGAGGAGTCAAACGGGTCTGAAAGCTCGTAGCGCTGCCCGCCGCCCAGCATAAAGCCCTCGGCCGGCACAATGCTCTCTGCCTGCTTGTACTCGCCGGAGGTGGACAGCACCCCCAATTTGGCGGAGACCACATTAAAATACCGGTCGTTGGAAGGACTCATACCGAACAGCAGGCCGCCGCCGTCCTCGACCCAGTTCATCAGGCGGAGCAGTTCCTCTCCCAAAGGTTCAACATTGGGCATGAGCACAACAGCGGTTTGATAGTTTTCCGGTGCGGGCAGATCATTCACCGAGACTTCGGCCAGATCGACCACATCGGCGGCAACCTTCATGTCCTGCAGAAGCTGTGTAAAAAGCTCTCTTGCATCGTCCACACCGCTCTGCCTTGTATCACAGAGCAGCAGGCAGGTGGCGGGCTGCTCCTGCAGCGCCTGCGCCTTGGAGATGGCCTGTTCCTGCGCCAGATACGACAGGCGAAAACGGGTATGGGTATACTGCACGCCACTGCGCTCCGCAAACAGAACGGCGGCAATCAGCAAAAATACGCCCCACACCAGCAGCAGCTTCTGCCAGCGGAAACGCAAAAGCCAATCCTGTACACGCTTCACACCCTGTCATCTCCTTCTTTTTCGTTTTGCCAGAAGCGCAGCGTCTCGCGGCCTTTGGCGCTCAGGTAGACATCCTGCTCCTGTATATTATGTATGGTTTTTCGCAGGGCATCACCGTCTTTGCGGTCTGCTGCACTGCGCAGGCGAAGCAGCCACGGCTCCTCACGCTGGGGCCACTGTGCGGTAAGCTTTTCCAGCACGCGCTCTGCCTCGTCATATTCCTGCATTACCAGATACGCCTGTGCCAGACGGCAGCCCAGCCTGAAATCCAACCCTGCTGTAAGCTGCTGCTTCAGCAGCCGGATAAGCTGGCGCTGCTGGATCTCTGCAGCGCGTCCCTGCACCAGACCGGAATCAAGATATTCGCCGAGATACCGGCTGTAAGCCGCCAGCACCTCCGGGTCATTGGGCTTGGCTGCATAATCTGCCTCATGGCGCTGCAGGGTCAGATCGGCCTGCTTGGAGATCTGCGCCATCGCCGTCGCAGCATAATGTACGACCTCGCTGTCCTCATTCATACGCGCCTGCTGCAGCAGATCATAATACTGCATCGGGTCATCGTTCAGCACCGAGAAAATCAGCTTGCGCCGCTGCTCGGCACTGTTGACGATCAGCGCCTCCTCAAGCGGCACGGTGGTCTCACGCGCTTCACGGTTCTCAACCAGAATGCTGCGGAACAGTTCTTCGTTGATGCGCAGCTTTTCCAAATCCGGCGGGGTGACAGCCCTGTCTGTCAGGGCGTTGCGCGTGGTCAGCAGCAGTACACAGATCGGTCCCCAAAATGGGATCAGCAGCATAAACGGAAGAAAATACCCCTGGGCATCCAAAAGACCCTTCCGTACCATTCTCCACAGCAGCAGACACACCAGCAGATGCAGCAATAGCAGCACCAGTGCCAAAGCGGTCAGGTTCATCTCTGCTCCCCTTCCTGCGTTGCGGCTGCGGCCAGCGCAAGCTGCTGCTCAAACGGGACCGGCTGCGCTGAGATGCCATGCTTCTGCAGGCGCTGTTCGATGATCGGCAGTTCGCTTTCTTCAGCCTGATTCAGCAGCAGGTACAAGCTGCCGTCCGGTCCCCGCCCCGCCGCATCGCTGCTGCGAATCGCATGGTCCAAAGCAGCGTACAGACGGGTCTCATTTTCAAAGGTATCCGTGACCCGCAGCAAGAGATGCTGTGCCATCTTTTCTTCCTTGAGGGTGCAGGCAGCATCCAGCTTAGCGGCGAATGCAGCCGGGCGCAGCACCCGCGTTCCGGGCAGATGCTGCTCGTTATATACTGCATTCTCATATTCAAAGGCGCGCACCAGTGCCGTCTCTGCAAGACCGCACAGGATGCGGAACAGGTTTTGGTAATAGAGCGTAAGCTGGTCATCCACCGCGTCAAAAAGAACGACCAGCACTACGGCCCGCCCATTTTCGCGCACCGCCGCAGCGTACATCGGCATCTCGGGGATCAACTCGCGATTGACCCACAGTCCCTCCTGCTCGATAGCGCGAAGCACAGGCAGATACTGCTCTGTCTCGATTGAGCGCGGCATGTTCCCCTTAAAGCCGGGGCTGCAGGCCATCATCCGAGCAAAGTGGCGGTTGTCGTCCAGATGGTAGACCGCGAGACTTTTGTTCTGCAGAACATCCTCCATAATCTGGACGGTCTTATAGTACAGCTTTTCCGGCTGCATGTCGTCAAGCTGGCGGGTCACATCATATATTTTGCCGAAGCTGTCCTTTCTGCCCAGAATCTGGCGGCGGAACATCTGCTTATCCTCCAGCGTGTCCTGATACAGCCTGCGCACAAAGCGTAAACGATCTTTAAGACGCTCATTTTCCTGCTGTACAAAGCGGATGGATTCTGCGTTTTGCATCTGAACATAACCGCACAGTGCGCCCGCGATAAAGTAGACGATAAAAGCCAGCCAGTTGGCGGGATCGTAGAAAAGCAGCAGCGGCGTTGTCCCCTGCTGCAGGTACCCCAGCATCAGGGAAAGCGAGGCCAGCAGCGCCGCCAGCACGCCTGCATTCAGGCCGTACATCGTGCCCACCAGCACGATGAATGCCAGCCGAAAATCGACCATGCGGAACTGCGCCTGTGTAGCGGTCATCTGCACAAGCAGTTCCGTCACCAGCCAGGCCGCTGCAATTTCTGCCGCAGCCAAAAGCCTGCGGCGGGTGCGCAAGGTATTCCATATCCGCCCGAGCAGGTCCCGTTTCGGGGTGCGTGCCTCCTTCCAGCGTCCGTACAGCTCCGGCATGTCATCCAAAAGAGCATACCGGGGGAACCACCCATAACGCTTGCGCAGCAAGCCGTCATCGGCCGGGTAATACATCGGGGAATCCTGCCCATAACTGACCTGCAGGCCGGGGCAAAGCTGCTGCAATTTTTCGCCCAGATGGCTGTAGTTCACATCGAACACCACGGGCACGGTAAACTCCTCCCATTCGGGAGTCCAAGCGTCATAAATACGGGGCACCAGCTCTGCCAGATCCTCGCTGCAGAGGGCATACAGCGGGCTTTGTGCCTGTTCATCAAAGCAAAGCTTGCCTGTCTCCATCTGTTCAAACAGCGGTGCAAAGCCCTGTCCGCCGCCTGCACCGTCCGTTCCGTAGAGATACGGCATGTGCAGCACTTTGACCTGCACCTGACTGGTCATTGCGTAGTGACGGCAAAGCTCCTCCGCAGCTTTGGCCATGATGGTCTTGCCCGTCTCGGGGGTAACGACACTTTCCGGCCCAGCCAGATACAGTATGCGAACCGGGCGCTCACGGTTGATCTGCAGCACATGGCGCAGCCGTTCCAGTTCCCCGGCCTGCTCATTGTGAGGGATCAGGTACTGCGAAAAATACACGATGCAGTCAAACTCGTAGGTATCCGTCAGCTGTGACAGCAGTCTCTTGTTGTCCAGCGCAATCGCCTTTAAATGGGGGTCCTGCGCCTTTTCATATCCTGCAATCAGGACATGATCCTGCGGAAAGGCCGCCTCGATCCACGCCTTTGTAACACAGCTTGTATTGCCTGTCAATAATACTTCCACAACCGTTTTTCCCCTCGCGTATAACTATCGGCATTCGTCCTGTCTGCCGCAGAATCTCTGTATATTCAAAGTTGTATTTATGTTATAATATCACTTTTCTATTGTGATTTCAATATTCGCATCGTGAAGAAGTGTATATATTTTGCTCTTTATATTTACTGTATCCATCAATATCAAAAAGAACTGAAAGAACTGTCTTTGCTCTTATTATAAAAGGTAACCGGAACAAATGCAACGGGTAGAAATCCTTGCGTGTTCAACTGTGCCCCCATTAAAAGTCTTTTCCTCAGCGCACAATGTGCGCCCCCTGCCTGATGCAATAACATTTCTCCGGAAATCTTACAAAAAAACAGGCGCCGCAAGTCTGCCCTGCTGCGCCTGTTTTTACATTCTACTGCATTGCTGCCGCAAACTTACGCTTTACCGCGCTCTTGTCGCTGCTTCTCCCTCGGCATAGTCAAACAGGCCGTCGTTCTTTTCTTCCATGGCCTTGATCATGTGGTAGGTGTACTCGTTATACGGCGTGGGGATGCCAAGTTCCTGTCCCATGCGGATGAGCGCACCGGAGAACATTTCGATTTCGGTGTGGCGGTGGGCGTCCAGATCCTGCAGAGTCGAGTACCGCGCGGTCGGCTTTACAAGGCTGCCGTAGCTGACGGCGCTGTCCACCAGACTCAGGTCAATGCCTTTTGCGGCGGCGATGGCCTCCAGTTCGCGGCGCAAGCCGTCACTGATGGCCTGCATATGGACGCTGTCACGGTAGCAGCCGACACCTGCGCCCAAAATTGCCTGCGGCAGGTTGTTGCAGACATTCAGCCGGAACTTGCTCCAGATCTCCTCGCGGATATGCACTGTGGTCTGGTAGTGCAGCCCCGTGCCGTCAAACAGATCGGCCACGGCCTGCACACGGGGGCTGTCAAAGGGCGGCTGCAGCTCGCCGTAAATGATCCCGATCGTTGTGTCTGGGTCAAAAAAGACGCCATCCCCGGTGCGGTGGGATGCCACTTTAATAAGCGCGGGCAGTACATGAGTGTCGCCAACCGCTGCCCCGATGATTTCCTCACTGTCAACGCCGTTCATCAGGCTCATGACGGTGGTATTTTCGCCCACAATCGCGCGGATGTCATCCAGCGCCCCGCGCAGGGCACCGTATTTCAGCGCAACGATGAGCAGGTCTGCGCCGTGGGCCTGCGCGGCGGTCAGGACCTGCGGGCGGTAGGTCTTACCGTTGATCGTACACCCGGCGCGGCGCAGCCGGTCGGCGCGTGTACCCTCGGCCACAACGCTGACCGTCACCCCCGGCTTGTCGGTCAGCCCCCACAGCAGATAGGAGCCAACAGCACCGGCCCCCAGAATCGCAACAGAACGAATTTTCATACTTACCCTCTCCCCTGTTTTTACGGCTTGATGATGCGGATCAGCGTTTTATCCAGCTGCAGCGTACAGTGCCACGGATTCAGGATGATACCCTGAATCTCCTCCGCAGCCAGCGCGGCGTCAAACAGGCTGTTTATGTCAGCCCAGAATGTGGATTTCACGGCATCGGGGCTTTTCATCTGCTCGTCAAACGAGGTGAAGGCATACCACCAGCGTCCGCCGCCGGAGGTCTGCACAATTTTGGGGCGCAGCGCGGCGGATGCGCCGGGCGTTGTCTCCACGGCGGCGATCCACTGCCCGCCGGCCTGCATGGCGCGGCGCACAACGGTCAAAGTGTGGGCAAGCTGCTCCTGCGTGGGGGCCTGCTGCAGGCCCTGCACGGCGTCCTCAAGCGCCTGATTGAGCCGCCGGTTCTCATCTTCTTGCATCTTCATGGAAATTCCTCGCTATTCATGGTGTATAGGACCTTTATACGGCTTTCGCATCTAGACTCTGTGTCAATTTTACTCGGCGTTGAATACATATTTATCCAGGCGGTCGAAGGCTTCTTTTACGCGGCTCAGCGGCAGTGCCAGATTCATGCGGATCGCGCAGAGGCCGTGGAACATCCGCCCATCCTGCCATGCTACGCCCACATCCCAGCCGGCTTTTTCCAGCTCGTCGATGGTCTTGCCGTGCTTATCGCACCATTGGGTGCAATCCAAAAACAGCATGTAGGTGCCCTGCGGCCTGCTGACCTCAACGCCCTCAAAATGCGTGCGGATGTACTCGCAGGCATAGTCCACATTGCCGGTGATCACCTGCCGCAGCTCGTCCACCCATTCATAGCCCTCCGGCTTGTAGGCGCCGATCAGGGCATGCATCGACAGTACATTCATATCGTTGTAGTGCGGCTTGGAGCTTTTGGCGACAACGCGGTCGCGCAGATACTTATTATAAATAATGTGATAGCTGCCTACCAGACCGGCCAGATTGAAGGTCTTGCTGGGCGCGTATACCGCCACGGTGTTCTGGCGCGCCCAGTCGGAGACGGACTGTGTCGGTGTGTGCTTGTAACCCTCCAGAATGATGTCAGACCAGATCTCGTCAGAGATGACGATACAGTCGTTGGCCTTGTAGACCTCCATCGCCTTCTCCAGCTCCCACCTTTCCCAGACACGGCCGCAGGGGTTGTGCGGGCTGCAGAATACGGCCACATGGATTTTCTCGGCCTTCAGCTTGGCGTCCATATCCTCATAGTCCATCCGCCAGATGCCGTTTTCGTCCTTTTTCAAAGGGCTGTGGACGATCTTGTAGCCGTTGTTGTTGATGCTCATCGTAAAGCCGATGTAGGTGGGGCTGTGGAGCAGTACGCCGTCACCGGGGGCTGCAAACGCGGTCAGCGCCGAGATAACGCCGCCCAGAACACCGTTCTCGTAGCCGATTGCTTCTTTGGTCAGGCCGGTCACACCGTTGCGGGTCGCCTGCCACTGTATGATCGAATCGTAATACTCGTCCGTTGCCTGAAAGTAGCCGAAGGCCGGGTGCTTGGCTCTCTCGATGATGGCTTCCGGGATGGTGGGCACGGTGGGAAAGTTCATGTCCGCGACCCACATGGGGATGATGTCAAAGCCGTCCTTGGGCAGGTCCGGGGCAAAGCCTGTGCCGAGACCGTCAACGGCGATGGCGTCCTTGCCGCGGCGATCCATGATGGATGTAAAATCGTACTTCATATTTCTTCCTTCTTTCTGGTTTGCGCTATTCCGGGGCCGGGCTCCGCGCCCCTTACTTCTATAAACAGTATACCGAGACATCCACGGACATGCAAGGGTATCTTTCGGCGCACTTTGCTATAGAAGCCGTTTGAACGACTTTGAAACTTACTTTAAAGTGTTAAGTATTGAACCGCCTAAAATTGACAGTTGCGCGGTTCGGTGGTAGAATCAAACTATAAAGGCAGCTCTTTACCGCCGCCATACAAGGAGGGTTATTCTGATGGAGTTTACACAGGTCATTGAAAACCGCTATTCCTGCAAAAATTTTAGTGCGCGCCAGCTTGCGCCCGCACAGCTGGACGCGATTCTCACGGCCGGTCGGGTCGCGCCGACCGCCAAAAATCTGCAGGAGCAACGCATTTATGTCATCCAGTCTGCACAGGGACTGGCCAAGATCGACGCTGCCACGCCTTGCCGTTACGGCGCACCGACCTGCCTTGTGGTAGCCTTTGACCGCAGCAATGTTTTTACATATCCCGGCGGCAAGCGGGACTCCGGCGTGGAGGATGCGTCCATTGTAGCAACGCACCTGATGCTGGCCGCCGCCAACGCCGGTGTGGACAGCTGCTGGCTGAACTTTTTTGACCCCGACAAGCTGGCACAGGCACTTGGACTGCCCGAAAACGAGGAGATCCTCATGATCCTTGATCTGGGCTTTGCCGCCGAGGGTGTCACGCCGCTGCCGAACCACAGCGCCCGCAAGCCGCTGACCGAGACGGTCCGGTATCTGTAACCCCCCACCCTTTATCCGCATTTAGCGAAGTTGCATCTATTCCGACCCACACCCTGACAAAGGAGTATCCCCCATGAAAATCGCAGTCACTTACGACAACGGACAGATCTTCCAGCACTTTGGCCACAGCGCACAGTTCAAGCTGTACGAGGTTTCCGGCGGTATGATCCTCAACACAGCTGTGGTCGATACTAACGGCAGCGGCCACGGTGCGCTGGCTGGATTTTTAAAGCAAAACGGCGTTGATACACTGATCTGCGGCGGCATCGGCGGCGGCGCACAGGCCGCCCTGACGCAGGCTGGCATCCGCTTTTACGGCGGTGTCAGCGGCGCTGCCGATGCAGCCGTGCTGGCCCTGCTGGCAGGCAAGCTTGGCTATGACCCCGATGTGCGCTGCACCCACCACGATGAAGCGCACGGTGAGGGCAGCCATACCTGCGGCAGCCATGGCTGCGGAAACCACAACTGCCACTGATGGACACACAGCCTGTGCAGCTCCCCTGCAAAAAGGCTGAAGGCTTTGCTCTGAGCAGTCTATCCCCTTTTGTAAAAGGCGTGAAAAAATATCTCCCCTTTTCTTGACAATGCATCACATCTGTGTTATACTTCTCACGATTTTGAAAGACGAATCGAGTTTGTAAGAGTTTTTCAAAGCAATTTACCTACGGACCGCCCAACAGGGGCGGGGCGAACGATTGCAAAAGCTTCGTTGTGTCCCATGGCCATACGGACAGCCGGGTCCACTGCCGATCGGCAACGCAGGTTGCCTTATTGATTGAGTTAGAAGCTCAAATTTTATAAGTTGGTTCCTTTACAACCATGAAATTGCACGGGTATCGTGCAGACTTGTGAAACGGTCAATAAGAGTAGTAAAAGTGTAATTGCTATATAGACTCTGACACGCTCAGCCTTTTTGAATCATACGGTAAAAATGCTCTCTCGGTGCAAGACCGGGGGTATTTCTGCCTGTGCAAAAAATGCTGAATTTTAGCGCAAGCCTGTACATCTGTGCATGGCTTGCGCTTTTTGTTTGTAAAGAAACCGCGGACGGAGGGAAAAATGAACGGAGAGCCGAAGCGTTCCCGTCTGGATCAGCGCCGTGCGCCGATCCACGAGGCACTGGAAACGTTCCGAAAAATGCGCGTTGTCCCCTTTGATGTGCCCGGGCACAAGCGCGGCCGCGGCAACCCCGAGCTGACCGCCTTTCTGGGTGAGCAGTGTGTTGGGGTGGATGTCAACAGCATGAAGCCGCTGGATAACCTCTGCCACCCGGTATCGGTCATCCGGGAGGCTGAGGAGCTTGCCGCTGAGGCGTTCGGTGCGGCGAATGCCTTTTTGATGGTTGGCGGTACGACCAGCTCTGTGCAGAGCATGGTGCTGACCGCCTGCAAGCGCGGCGATGAGATCATTCTGCCCCGCAATGTCCACCGCAGCGTGCTGAACGCGCTGGTGCTGTGCGGTGCCGTACCGGTCTATGTCAACCCCGAGGTCGATACCCGGCTGGGCATCAGCCTTGGCATGAAGCGTGAGCAGGTGGCGAAAGCGATTGCCGAGCATCCCAACGCTGTGGCGGTGCTGGTCAACAACCCCACCTACTACGGCATCTGCAGCGATCTGCGCGCCATTGTGCGGATGGCGCATGACGCCGGTATGCTCTGCCTTGCCGATGAAGCGCACGGCACCCACTTCTACTTCGGCGGCGGACTGCCTGTCTCCGCCATGGCGGCGGGTGCTGATATGGCCGCCGTCTCGATGCACAAGAGCGGCGGCAGCCTGACCCAGTCCAGCCTGCTGCTGACCGGCCCTAATGTCCATGCGGGCTATGTGCGGCAGATCATTAACCTGACCCAGACGACCTCCGGCAGCTATCTTCTGATGTCGAGCCTTGACATTTCCCGCCGCAATCTGGCACTGCGGGGCCGGCAGGTGTTCCATCAGGTGGCCGACATGGCCGAGTACGCGCGCGAGGAGATCAACGCCGTGGGCGGGTACTATGCCTTCGGCAAGGAGCTTTGCAATGGCAACTCCGTTTTTGACTTTGATACGACAAAATTGAGCGTCCACACACTGGACATCGGCCTTGCGGGCATTGAGGTGTACGACATTCTGCGCGATGAATACGACATCCAGATCGAGTTCGGCGACATCGGCAACATTCTGGCCTACCTCTCCATCGGCGACCGCCCGCAGGAGGTCGAGCGTCTTGTCAGCGCACTGGCTGAAATCAAGCGCCGCTATCACACCGATGGCGCGGGCCTCTTGAGTCAGGAATACATCGACCCCGAGGTTGCCGCCAGCCCGCAGGAGGCGTTCTACGCCCCCAAAAAGAGCCTGCCTCTGCGCGAGACAGAGGGCATGGTCTGCAGCGAATTCGTCATGTGCTATCCTCCGGGCATCCCCATCCTTGCCCCGGGCGAGCGCATCACCGCGCAGATTCTGGACTATATCGAGTATGCCAAGGCCAAGGGCTGCAGCATGACCGGCCCCGAGGACCCGGACATCCTGCGCCTGAATGTGCTGGCTTGACAGGGAGGTTTGCAGTATGGAAATGTGGTTTTCGGAATTTCACACCCCGGATGTCAAGCATAGCATCCGGGTCAACCGCCAGCTCTACTCCAAGCAGAGCGACTACCAGCGCATCGATATTTTTGAAACGCCGGAGTTCGGCCGCGTGCTGACGCTGGACGGCAATGTCATGCTGACCGAGCGCGATGAGTTCATCTATGACGAGATGATCACCCATGTGCCGATGGCCGTACACAGAAGTGCCAAGGACATTCTGGTCATCGGTGCCGGCGACGGCGGCGTTGTGCGCGAGCTGACCCGCTATGACCGGGTCGAGCGCATCGATTTGGTCGAGATGGACCCGCAGGTCATCGAGGCCTGCCGCGCTTACCTGCCCGGCAACGCCTGCCGTATGGATGACCGCCGCGTGCATATCTACTACGAGAATGCACTTAAATTCATCCGCCGGTGCGAGGACGAGTACGATCTGATCATCGTGGATTCCTCCGACCCGTTCGGCCCGTCGGAGGGGTTGTTCACCCGCGAGTTTTACGGCAACTGCTTCAACGCGCTGCGCGCGGACGGCATCATGGTCAACCAGCAGGGCAGCCCCTTCTATGCCGAGGACGCGACCGCCATGCAGCGCAGCCACAAGCGCATCGCCAGCACCTTCCCGATCAGCAAGGTGTATCAGGCACACATCCCCACCTTTGCGGCGGGCTACTGGCTGTTCGGCTTTGCCAGCAAAAAATATCATCCCATCAACGATATGGACGCCGATGCGTGGAATGCGCTGAACATGCGCACCCGCTATTACACGACCCGGCTGCATGTCGGTGCATTTTACCTGCCGGCGTTTCTGGAGGAAATGCTGCGCGAAGTGGAGGAACACTGATGCTGCATCGCAATGTTGAAAATTTCATCGGCTGCGACAGCAGCTACCGCACGGCAAGCATTGTTTTATACGGCGCTCCGTTTGATTCCACCACCAGCTACCGCCCCGGCGCGCGGTTCGGCCCTGCTGCCATGCGGCACGAAAGCTACGGTCTGGAGACCTACAGCCCCTATCAGGACAAGGACCTGACAGACGGCAATGTGTTTGACAGCGGCGATTTGGAGCTCTGCTTCGGCTCGTCGGAAAGTGCCCTTGTGGACATTGAATCCCGCGCGGCCGAGATCCTGCGGGACGGCAAGCTGCCGCTGTTGCTCGGCGGCGAGCATCTTGTTACTCTGGGTGCCGTGCGCGCAGCCGTGCGCAAATATCCCGATCTGCACATCGTCCATTTTGACGCCCACGCAGACCTGCGGGATGATTACCTCGGCGCGCAGCTGAGCCACGCCTGTGTGCTGCGCCGCTGCCATGATCTGATCGGTGACGGGCGCATCCACCAGTTCTGCATACGCAGCGGTGAGCGGGAGGAATTTCAGTTTGCGGCCCGCCACACCGATATGCACCGGTTCGATTTCACCGGTCTGGCCGAGCTGACCGACTGGCTCTGTCAGACGCGCGTGCCGGTCTACCTGACCATCGACCTCGACTGCCTTGACCCCTCGGCCTTTCCCGGTACCGGCACGCCTGAGGCGGGCGGCGTAAGCTTTCTGCAGCTTTTACAGGCGATCCGCACCGTGACAAAGGCAAACATCGTCGGCGCGGATGTCAACGAGCTGGCCCCCATGCTCGACCAGAGCGGCGTTTCGACCGCCACGGCCTGCAAGGTACTGCGGGAGCTGCTGCTGGCGCTGGAGAAGTAAGGATCTATTATAAATTTCAAATACAAAGGAGTCCCATCATGAGCAAAGTTCTTGTTATCGGCTGCGGCGGCGTTGCATCTGTCGCCATCTCCAAGTGCTGCCAGGTCAGCGATGTTTTCACCGAGCTGTGCATCGCCAGCCGCACCAAGTCCAAGTGCGATGCCCTCGCTGCCAAGCTGGCCCCGCACACAAAGACCAAAATCACCACAGCGCAGGTCGATGCCGATGATGTGCAGCAGCTCTGCGACCTCATCAACGCCTATAAGCCTGACCTTGTCATGAACATCGCCCTGCCCTATCAGGATCTGACCATCATGGACGCCTGCCTTGCCTGCGGCGTCAACTACATGGACACCGCCAACTACGAGCCGGAAAACACCGATGACCCGGAATGGCGCGCCATCTACGAGAAGCGCTGCAAGGAGGCCGGTTTCTCCGCCTACTTTGACTACAGCTGGCAGTGGGCCTACAAGAAAAAGTTTGAGGACGCCGGCCTGACCGCCCTGCTGGGCTGCGGCTTTGACCCGGGCGTAACTCAGGCCTACTGCGCCTACGCTGCCAAGCATGAGTTCGATTCCATCGACACGATCGACATTCTGGACTGCAACGGCGGTGACCACGGCTACGCCTTTGCCACCAACTTCAACCCCGAGATCAACCTGCGCGAGGTCTCTGCCCCCGGCAGCTACATGGAGAACGGCAAGTGGGTCGAGATCCCGGCCATGAGCATCAAGCGCGAGTACAACTTTGATCAGGTTGGCCAGAAGGATATGTACCTGCTGCACCATGAGGAGATCGAGTCCCTCGGCAAGAACCTGCCCGGCGTCAAGCGCATCCGCTTCTTCATGACCTTCGGCCAGAGCTACCTTGACCACATGCGTTGCCTTGAGGATGTGGGCATGCTCTCCACCACGCCCATCAACTACAACGGGCAGGAAATCGTCCCCATCCAGTTCCTGAAGGCTCTGCTGCCCGATCCCGCCAGCCTCGGCCCCCGCACGAAGGGCAAGACGAACATCGGCTGCATCTTCACCGGCAAAAAGGACGGCAAGGACAAGACCTACTACATCTATAATATCTGCGACCATCAGGAGTGCTACCGCGAGGTCGGCAGCCAGGCCATCAGCTACACGACCGGTGTGCCTGCCATGTGCGGCGCTCTGATGATGCTGACCGGCGAGTGGGTCAAGCCCGGCGTCTACACGGTCGAGGAGTTCAACCCCGATCCGTTCCTCGATGCACTGGATAAGTACGGCCTGCCCCGCAGCGAGAACCACAACCCGGTTCTGGTGGACTGATGGCACTGCACGATGCACGGCCGCCGTTTGCGGCCATCGGCGGCACGGTGCCGCCGGAATTTTCCGCTCTGCCAACACCCTGCTACCTGCTGGACGAGGCCGCGCTGACCCGCAACGCGGAGATTCTGGGCAGGCTGGCACAGCGCACCGGCTGCAGGGTGCTGCTGGCGCAAAAGGCGTTCAGCAACTATGACCTGTATCCCCTGCTGGCGCCGCACTTGGCGGGCACCGAGGCCAGCGGCCTGTTTGAAGCACGGCTGGGTGCCGAGGAGATGCCCGGCGGTGAGGTGCATGTCTTTTGCGCCGCCTACCGTGCGGACGAGATGGACGAGCTGCTGCTCTATGCCGACCATATCGTCTTTAACTCCCCTGCGCAGCTTGCGCGCTTCGGCCCCAAGGCCAAGGCAGCCGGTAAGAGCGTAGGGCTGCGCATCAACCCAGAATGCTCCACGCAGGATGGCCACGCGATCTACGATCCCTGCGCGCCCGGCAGCCGCCTTGGTACGACCCGCGCAGCGTGGGATGCCGCCGTGTCGCAGGACCCCAGCCTGCCGCAGCTTTTGGACGGACTGCACTTCCACACTCTCTGCGAGCAGGACGCCGATGCGCTGGCCGTGACGCTGGACGCCGTGGCAGAAAAGTTCGGCGATCTGCTGCCCAATATGCAGTGGCTCAACTTTGGCGGCGGACATCACATCACCCGCCCCGGCTACGACATTGCCACGCTGGAGCACTGCATCGCCCGCGCACAGAATGCGTGGGGCGTGACGGTCTATCTGGAGCCGGGTGAGGCCTGCGCGCTGAATGCCGGTTACCTGCTGACCCGCGTGCTGGATGTTGTAAAAAACGGCGATACCACCGTAGCCATTCTGGATGCCAGCGCCGCCTGCCATATGCCCGATGTCATTGAGATGCCCTACCGCCCGCCGCTGCTGGGCGCAGAGGAACCCGGTGAAAAGCCCTGCACGGTACGCCTTGCCGGGCCGACCTGTCTGGCCGGGGATGTCATCGGCGATTACAGCTTTGATACCGCCCCCCGCGCGGGTGATTTGCTGGTATTCGGCGATATGGCCATCTACACGACCTGCAAAAACAATACCTTCAACGGTATGCCGCTGCCGGCCATCCTCCGCCGCTGTGCGGACGGCTCTGTGCGCAGCATCGCGGCCTTCGGGTATGAGGATTTCAAATACCGGCTCGGCAGCAGAGAGTAACACTGTGCCCGCGCACGGTGGACACCAAATGGTCGGTTTTCGGCATTTTTGAGCAAATTCTTCTGTATAGTTTATAAAATTATAGACAATACATGCAAATAGTGTTACAATGGTGACAGTATGGGGCGGATTCATCCCCCCGCAAGTAAGGAGAATTGCCGTGAAGCTGAACAACCGCCGCACCATTCTGGTGGGCCTTGCGTTTTTGTCGATCTGTACCTTCTGGCAGATGTACGACAGCGTTATGACCCTGATCCTGACCGACACCTTTAAACTGAACGAGACCTTCGCCGGTGCCATCATGGCAGCGGACAATGTACTGGCGCTGTTCCTGCTGCCGTTCTTTGGTGCCCTGTCCGACAAGACCCACACCAAATTCGGGCGCCGTATGCCGTTCATCGTAGGCGGTACGGCCGCTGCAGCTGTGCTGATGAACCTGATTCCCCTGTTGGACGACCGCTATGCCGCCAACCCCAGCCCGGCCACACTGGTGATCTTTATCGTGGTGCTGGGCCTGCTGCTGGTGGCGATGGGCACCTATCGTTCCCCCGCTGTGGCGCTGATGCCCGATGTCACCCCCAAGCCGCTGCGCAGCCGCGCCAATGCCATCATCAATCTGATGGGCGCCGTGGGCGGTATCCTGTATCTGGGGCTTGCGGCGTTGCTGTACCCCGCCTCCAAAACCCACGGGCTGGCGCATGTCAGCTACCGCCCGCTCTTCCTCATCGTTTCGCTTATTATGGTCACGGCTGTTTTGATTCTCTACCTGACCATCAAGGAGCCTAAGCTCGAGGCAGAAAACCAAAAGTTGGAGGCTGCCCACCCCGAATGGAATCTTGCTACCGATGACGGGCAGGGCCATGAGGTGCTGCCCGCGCCGGTCAAGCGCAGCCTGACTTTCCTGCTGATCTCGATCTCGCTGTGGTTTATCGGCTATAACGGCGTTACAACCTGGTTCACCAAATATGTCGAGGCTGTCATGGGCGAGGGTCTGGGCGGCGCGTCCACCTGCCTGCTGGTTGCCACGGCAGGTGCCATCGTCTCCTATATTCCCATCGGTGCGCTGGCCGCCAAGATCGGCCGCAAGCGCACGATCCAGTGCGGCATTGTGCTGCTGGCCACCTGCTTTATGCTCGGCTATCTGCTGACGACTGTCTATTCCTCCATCCAGCCCATCATGTATGTGGTGTTTGCGTTGGTCGGCCTTGCTTGGGCAGGCATCAATGTCAACTCTCTGCCGATGGTCGTGGAGATGTGCCGCGGCAGTGACATCGGCAAGTTTACCGGGTATTATTACACCTTCTCGATGGCCGCGCAGGTCGTGACCCCCATTGTCGCGGGCAGTCTGATGCGCGCCATTGACTACCGCGTACTCTTCCCCTACGCCGCAGCCTTTGTGGCGCTGAGCTTTGTCACCATGTGCTTTGTGCGCCACGGTGACACCAAGGCCGAAGCGAAGAAGGGCCTTGAGGCCTTTGAGGATATGGACAGCTAAATAAAATTTCTGGCGGGAGCGATCCGCTCCCGCCAGAAAAAAAGGACATCCGCATTACCCACGGATGTCCTTTTATTATTTGACGCTGTTTTGTCTGTCACACCACTGGTTACGACTCCATCTGATTCACGCCTGATCGTAGCTGCTGGGCACGGCGCGCAGGGAGATCGTGCGGTCAAAGGTGCTGTATGCGGTCAGGTAGGCGGTAAAGCAGCCGTCCATCCGGCCCATGCTGCCCTCCTTGCCGGCGGTGTAGTTATGCTCGGCAAAGCAGGGGCCGACCGAAATACCGTTCACACCCTTGGATGCGACCAGCGTGCCGTCCTTGACAACGACACCGCCGCCGTCATTGCCCTCGAGCATGAAATGCTCGTTCTCGACGCGGCAGCCCGCGTTGAAGGCCAGCTCCACCCGCAGCGGGGCGCGGTCAATGCCGGAGTTGACGATGTGGATGTCCAGGCCGTTTTCGACCTCGTTCACCTGCACGTCAAACACCATGTCGGGGCCGTAGAGCTTTTCGCGGTGGGCGTTGTCCATCTGCCACCAATCGCTGGTGGCGGGCTTTTCGGCAAAGGGCAGGTAATACCAGCCGGTCATGGTCTGGTGCAGGGCATAGCCGCCGTCCTTGGGGGCCAGCGCTGCGGGGACAAAGTTGCGGTGCTCGCAGAAGCTCGCGCCGATGCGCACGGTCAGCGTGAAGTCGCCGTGCTGGAAGAACAAAAAGCTCGGGCTGTTGTTCAAGATCGTGTAGGACCAGCTTCCGCGGCGGCAGCGCACAATGCCCGACCCTTCGTAATATTTGTGGTAGTTCGTCGGGGTCGCGCTGCCCTCGTGCTCCAGCGCGGCCAGCTCGGGCAGCAGCATCAGGTTGATGAGGCAGTCAAAGCTGCGCAGGGCATGGCGCTCCACCATCTGCATAATGGCGTTGGCGGCGTCCAGCAGTTCGGGCTTGCGGCAGGTATAGCCCATGTAGAGGTATTCAAGATAATACTCCCGAGGGTAAATTTTCTTGCCCATGTCCCAGCGGGTGGAGTTGTTGGTAAAAATGCTGTCGTCAGGGTCGATGTAGGTCAGCATCATTTCCAGATTGCGCAGCACCGGCGCATAGTAGCTCTCGTCGCCGGTGGCCACGGCCAGCATGATCATGGCATCGTTGTTGATGCGGTTGTAGTTGCCGGCCGAGCGTTCGGCGTACTCGCCGTCCTCGTTGCAGTCGTTGCCCTCTTTCAGGATGGCCTCGGCGGCGGTGCGGCATTCGGGCTTATCGAACAGCTTGGCGCAGAGCATCAGCACAGACGCGATGGCCCAGCGGTGGTTCGGGGTGTGGAAGCCGCAGTGGCACAGGGCATCGGCTGCATCGCGGATGATGACCTCATACTTAGGCTTCAGTTCTGCGGCAGCGGCCTTGGCTTCGGGCGCGGCGGGCAGTGCGCCGTCCACGACCTTGCACAGGTAGACATAGGCGGGTAGCAGCCGCTTGGTGCAGAAAGCCGTGTCCGGGCCGGAGAAGAAGTTGCAGTTGATGAGGTCAAAGTAGCCGCCGGGCCGCTGGGAGCGGCGCACAAAAGCCAGCGCCAGTGCCAGGCGGTGGCCCAGCTCGGCGTCCAGATAGTAACGGCTCTCTGGGTTCAGGTAGCAGGCCGTCATTGTCGTGGCGCGGTAGATGGCCGTTTTCGGCTCGGCCAGACTGTCCGCCTTGGGGAAACCGCCGCAGAAGGGGCTGTTCTCGTCCAAAATCTGGATATCGAGATAGCGCTGCACGCGGCTTTCGCTGTCGTGCAGGATACGTTCATAGTGTTTGCGCATAGGTCTGCTCTCCTTATTTGCCTTTGCCCAGCAGGGCCGCGCCGATGATGCCCGCGTCGCCGAACAGCTCGGCCGACATGATGCGGGGCTGCTTGGGGCAGCTGCGGCCATAGCCGTGTGCGGCATTGAACGCCCGGATCGGCTCGACCAGTACGTCGCTGCGGCGGCTGATGCCGCCGCCCAGACAGAGCACCTCGGGCTGGAAGATGTTGATGATGCTCGTCACGCCAACGCAGAGGTAGTGTACATAGGTGTTGACCACCTGCACGGCGGTCTCGTCGCCCGCGTCGTAGGCAGCCAGAATGACCTTGCCGTTGACGTTGGCTTCCTCGTTTTCCGCCAGCGCCCAAAGCTTGCTCTCCTTATGGGCGGCCATGGCCTCCCGCGCCTGGCAGATGAGCGCCGTGACGCTGCCGTACTGCTCAAAGCAGCCGCGCATACCGCAGTTACACTCTTTCCCGTGCATATCAATCACAAAGTGGCCCAGTTCGGCCGCTGCGCCGTTGCAGCCGGTCAGCAGCTTGCCGTTCAGCACTACGCCGCCGCCGACACCGGTGCCCAGCGTGACCATGACCATGCTGCTGCTCCCTTTGCCTGCGCCCGCGCAGTACTCGCCCCAGGCGGCAACGTTGGCGTCGTTATCCACATAGACGGGCAGGCCGGTGCGCTCGTGGATCATCTGGCCCAGCGGGACGTTGTCAAATTCCAGATTGTTGGCATACAGCACGGTGCCGGTGTCCACATCGACGCTGCCGGGCGCACCGATGCCCACCCAGGCGGCATCACTCAGGGCCAGGCCCAGAGCAGCCGCCATGCGGCGGCAGAGCAGCGCGATACGGTCGGCGATGTCCGACGCCGGGCAAGGCAGCCCGGTCTTGATGCTATCGGTCAGCAGCAGTTTCCCGTCCAGATCGGCAATGCCGCCTGCAATGTTGGTGCCGCCCAGATCGATCCCGATACAATAACGCATAATCTACCTCGCTTCTTTCACTTTATTTCAATTTCTGCGTCGGCTTGCAGAATTTCGTAAACAGCATAAACACGATGAAAAATGCCAGTGCGGACAGCGGCAGGACCCGAATGCTGACAGCATAGCCCGCCATATCCACCAGCTTGCCGAAGCCGACGTTGAACAGGATATCCGCCAGCGACGCGATGCTTAAAATCGTGCCCGCCGCGCCGGAGACCTGCTGCGCCGGGAAATAGAGCCGGATGCTCATGACCAGCGTGGGGTACAAAATGGAGAAGGACAAGCCGCTGATGGCCCAGACGGGCATCGTCACCGCGCCGCCCAGCGAGCCGATCAGATACAGCACACAGGACACGCCGCCGAAAGCCGCCAGGCTTTTGAGGGCCCCCAGCTTATCCACCAGCGGGGACAGGCAGAGCCGCCCGATCATCATACCGCCAAAGAACACCGAAAGATACTTGGCCGCCGAGGCCTGGGGCAGGCCCAGACCGTCTACGCCGTAGGCGACCATCCAGTTCATGACGCCGTGCTCGGCGATAAAGTAGAACCCGAACACCAGCACATAGGGCACGATGATACGCCAGTCATAGCCGCCCTTTTGTGCCGGGGCGTCCGCCGGGTCGGCGGCTTCCTCCGGCACATTGCAGAAGAGCAGCAGCACAAAGGCCACCGCGCCCAGGATCAGCAGCACCAGATTTGTGTGCTGCCAGAAGGCAAAGCCGTTGGCGTGGCTGCCCAAAATATACTGGCTGCCGCTGGTGCCGATTTCCTGCGTGAAGAACAGGAAGTTGACGAAGAACCCCGGCGCTGTGGCAAACAGCAACGGCGTGATGAGGTTCATCGTGGTATTCAATAAGGTGGAAGACCCCAGCGCCAGCGCCATGCCGATGAGCAGCACCGTGTAATTGCTGGTAAAGGCAAACAGCGCCAGAGCGGCCATCCAAATCAGGATCAGCACCTGCAGCACGCGCTTTTTGGAAAAGCGGGTGCTCAGGTTGCCGCCCACCAGCAAAAACACCAGATTGCCGATGTAGCTTGCCGTGACGATCAGCCCCAGCTGGGTCGTCGTCAGGGAGAAATGCTCTTGGAAGATCGTGGAAAAAATTCCGCGCAGGCTGTCATTGCTGCCAAGCCCCACCATGAGCACCACAAAGGCAAAGAAGGTAAGGCGGCTGCTCCATTTTTTTGTCATCAGACCTGGGCCTCAGCTTCCATCAGGAACAGAATTGCCATGGCCTGACCGTAGGGCATCGGGTGCAAGGGGATCTGCTTGTAGAAGTCCTTGCTCTCGCGGCCCATCGGGGTGCCGTAGGACACCTGCTGCACAACGCCCTTTTCATCGATGCAGTCCAACACAGGCTGCAGGGCGCGCATGGCATTGGCGCGGTAGCTTTCGGGCACAATGCCCTGCTCGACGGCTTTCAGGATGCCGAAGCCGAAGCCGCTGGTGGCGCTGGCCTCCAGATAGGAGGTCGGGTCGTCGATCAGGGTGTGCCACATGCCGCCCTCGTCCTGATACTTGGCCAGGCTCTCGATCTGGCGCAGCAGCGCGTTTTCAAGGATGCGGCGGTCGGGGGTGCCTACGGGGACGATTTCCAGCAGCAGGGGGATGGCAGCCGTCACCCAGCTGTTGCCGCGGCCCCAGAAAGCCTCGGCAAAGTTATGGTAGCCATCAAAGCAGAAACCATGATACCACAGACCGGTCTTTTTGTCAGCCAGATATTTGGTGTGGACAAGGTACTGGTAGACAGCCTCGTCAATGTAGTCCTGGCGGCCCAGGATGCGGCCGATATTGGCCAGCGGCAGCACAGTCATGAACAGCGTATCGTCCCACAGCTCGCCATCGTTGACGCGATCCGATGTGACATGCTGGAAGCCGCCCTCGCCCGCGCGGGGCAGGCCGTGCATGGCCCACTCGGCCCACTCTTTGCAGATATCGCCGTACTTTTCATTCTTGGTGTACTCATACAGGTAGCTCAGGGCAAAAATGGGGGCCATCGTGTTGATGTTCTTGCTGGGCAGGCCCTCGGCAATGCGGGCGTCGTAGTACTCTGTCAGCACATCCAGGCAGCGCTGGTCGTGCTTTTTCTCAAACAGCTTCCACAGGCCGTACAGGCCCACGCCCTGGGTCCACTCCCACAGCATATAGCGGGCCAGATTGCCCTGATCCATGTTGGATTTTGCCATGTTCTCCAGGAAGGTCTCGTCCCTTTCATACAGGACAGATTTGAAGCTCTCAAGGCAAAGCTCCAGTTTGTTTTCAATATCAGCTTTCTGCATGGTGGTTTTCTCCTTTTTATTATAATAGGTAGACATAACGTTCGAACTTGCCTAAAGTATAGCATAGGGACAAAGGCAAAAACCACTCTGATTTTGTCTTTGTCACTGAAATATATTGCACTTTTTGCGAGTGCGAGTATAATAGAGACAGGAACATTTTTGACGGAGGCTGCCTATGTATCTGGACGACGCATTGCTGTACAATCAGGGGTACATGATTTCGATCAACGACCTGGATTCGCCGCTGTTTTACCTGTTCGACTACGATTCGCGGTCGTTCAAGATCAACATGAGTTTCCAGCATTTCCACCAGTTTCACGAGATACACATTCTGTTAAGCGGCCGTGCATCCCATCTCATCGAGGGCGACTATTACACCCTGCAGCCCTATGATATCGTATTGCTGCGCCCTTCCATGCTGCACAAGACCGAGTATCCGTCGGGCGGCGACTGCCGGCGGCTTATCATCAACTTCCGCGTGCCGGATGATTCCCCCGCGCTGCACGAAATGCTGCAAAGCTGTTTACAGCCTTTCGGGGCCGAGGTGCCCATCTACCGCTTTACCGGCGAGACACGGGCTCAGGCATTTTCGCACCTGAACGAGATCTTCACGCTGGGCAAGCAGCCGATGACCCCGCTGACGCAGCAGTTCATCCACTGCCATTTCCTGCAATTTCTGGCCACCGTGGCCCAACACGCGGGCGAGAGCAGCTACGAGCCGCAGGAGCTCAGCGATTCCATCACCCAGAAGGTCTACGCCGTGACCAGCTACATCCACCGGCACTACGCCAGCGAGCTTTCGCTGGAATATCTGGCGGATAAATTTTTCATCAGTCCGTACTATCTGTCGCACCAGTTCCGCCGGGTGACAGGGTTCTCGCTCATCAACTACATCCAGATCACCCGGGTGCGCAACGCCCAGCAGCTGTTGCTGTACACCGACATGAAAATTGCCGATATCACGACGAGCTGCGGCTTTACGAGTTTTTCCCAGTTCAACCGGGTGTTCAACAAGTTCTGCCATACCTCGCCGTCCCAGTTCCGCGTCAACGGCGTTGTCACCCCCATCACCGCCATTCCCTATGAGAAGGAACCCTCCCCGGGGAGCACGAAGGTGTAACATTTTCTGGTGCCGCCCCTTCTCGGGGCAGGCACCTCTTTTATTTTTCCTGCATCGTCAGTTTTCCGTAATTGTCAAAACCACTGTACTGCATCGGGGCGTCGTTTACATACAGCGTCTCGCCCCACTGGCAGCGCAGTTCGCCGTAGACGGGGTCCACAAAGCGGTAGCGGCGGCCCTCGGCATCGGCATCCAGCGCAGCCCCGCGCATGGCGCCCTTGAAATCCTCAAACGCCGCAAACTCGTCTGCCTGCGCGGCACGCACCAGCCAGATGCAGCGGCGGCCCTCGGCGATGCACTCGCGGTCCTTGTTGGAGCCGAAGTCCTGCATCCGCATCCCATTGCTGCAATACACCGCCGCATAGGCACTGCCCAGCTGCACAAAGGCCCACTTGCCTTCGACCTCGCAGCGGTCAAACTCCATCGACGGTAGGTACAGGTGGGTGAAATCGACCGGGTGTTCGGGGGCGATATCATAGATCAGCCCCGCGAACGCCTTGTACTGGTTGACCTTGGGCAGGGTGCCGTTGCCCGCCCAGTAGGACGGCCGCGCCGCGCCGAAGAGCACCCGCTCGCCGGGGTGGGTGACCCACAGCTGCGCCACGGCGTTGAAGGTCAGCTGGAAGGGGTTCTCCTGATGGCCCGGCTCGCCGGGGTGGAAGTCGTTGGCGCTGGTCATCATGTAGTCGGCGGTCTTGTAGGTGTACAGATCCACATAGCCGTCATTGCCCTGGGTCGTCTGGCAGATCATTTCCTTGCCCCGGGGGATGCTGAACCACTGGGCAAACTCCTTCGGCGGCTCGTAATCAGACAGGCAGTAGGAGGTGATACCCTTGCCTGCGTGGCCCGGCACGCCGTACCCATAGCCGATCCAGCTCAGGCCGGAGGGGCAGTTGGACCAGTTGCCGAACTGCTCCTTGATGTAGGTGCGGCCCGACGACGAGGCGAAGATGCCCTTCTGGCTGTGGACGGCCAGCAGGTAGTAGGCAAAATCCATGCCCTCGCGGCCCAGCTCCCGCATGGCGGGGTCTTGGGCAAAGGCATACAGGCTGCCGAAGCCCAGCGTGTCAATGGGCAGGTAGGGGCTGGAATTCCACTCGGTAAAGCCCTCTTTGCGGAAGGTGACGAACCATTCGTAGAGCATATTCTTGGCCTTGGCCTGCATCTGGCGGCCGGTCAGTCCGCTGTTGGTAAAGACCTCATCGGGGAACAGCTCGCCCGCCAGCAGCTGGCAGGTGTGGAACATCAGGGCGTGGTTCTCACTCCAGAACCACATGGCGTCGTTGCCCGGCTCATCGATCCAATAGCGGAAACCCAGCAGACAGTCGGTCAGCTCGTTCTCGGTCTTTTCGGACAAAATACCGCTGCCGCGTTTGCCGAAGGTGCGCAGGATGTAGGGGTAGTAGACAAGGTAAAAATCGCTGCAGTCGAAGCGGCGGCGGATGTAGTCGGACTGCACGGCCAGCAGCTTTTCGGCCTCGGCGGTGTCGCCGCCGGTGGCTAAGATCGCCAGTGCGCGGTTCGTGTTCTGCTCGCCCCAGCGGGCCAGCAGCTCCAGCGCCTGGCGCTTGCGCTCGGCCACGGTGGGCAGGGCGCGGGGCAGCACGCTCTCGGTGTGAATTTCCACACTGATGGGTCGGGTCAGCCGGATGCCCTCGACCTCGGTCGTGACCTGCAGCAGCAAAAATGCCAGCGGGAAGGTCTTGCAGTCGCCCAGACTGATTTGGCTCGCGTGGGGGAGGGTGTCAGCCTCGCGGCGGAAGAGCACGCCGCCCTTGACATTTTCCTCGGTGCCGCCGACAAAGGCCAGGTGGTAGCTCTCGGCGATATCCGCGCCATCGTAGTCCAGCAGCACCGGGCCGGCGGTAAAGTGGTTGAGGTGGAACGCCAGACTGCGCATCAGGTGCTCGGCCTCGGCCAGGCGGGCCGCGTCGGCCTCCCCCACCGGGATGACCTGTTCGGGCGCGGTGCCCTCGCCTTTCCAGCGCAGGCGCAGAATGATCGTAGCATCGCGCTCGGCGTAGTTGTCAAAGAACACAAGAAGCTTGTTGCGGCCCTTTTGCAGCGGCAGGGTCAGCGGCGTGGGGACAGGCTCGTTGTGGTGGTAGGGGGTCACTTCGGTCAGCTTTTCGCCGTTCAGCCAGAGGGCCGCGCCGCCGCAGGTGATAAGGTCAAAGGGCACACTGCCCGCCTCGGCGGCGTCCAACTCGGTGTAAGCCCATGCGCTCAGGCAGGCAGGGGTCTCACAGTCCCAGGCGTAGGTCACGCCGATATCGTCAAACGGCCAGTAGACGGTAAAGGGGGTAACGTTATCCGCGCCGCCCACCAGCCCACCGGGCCGGGTGTCCAGCTGCGCGGGCCAGGCAGTGGCCTTGGCGCGGCGCTCGGCCTTGAACTGTTCCTCGCCGGGTTTATCCTTGGGGGCGGTGTTCAGCTTTTCGTTTTCGGCACCGTGCAGGGCCGTGGGCTTGGTGATGACCGGCGTTTCGGTCACGCCGCTGACCAGCCAGCGGTCCACATACCCGTGAAACAAGGGAAAATGCAATTCGTTTGCCATACCTCGGCTTCTCCTTTATTAAAAAAGGTTTATTAAAAAACAACAGACGCCCGCCCGGTTTGGGCGGGGCGTCTGTTTGCCCTGGGGAATCACTTCCCCTGTTGATTCGGTTGATTAGTGTGCCCAGCCGGCCTTGTCAGCCAGTGCGGTAGCAAACTCGGTCAGAGCGTCAGACGGAGTCAGGTCGCCGTTGACAGCCTGCTTCAGAGCGTCACGGTACTCATTGTCATAGTAGTTGCGCCACTCGGAGCTTTCATCGATGGCGAATGCATCGGTGGTCTGGCCGACCTCAGCCTGCAGGACCTTGTAGTCGGCAGCCTGATCGGGATCAGCAGGCTCATAGGTGACGGATTTCAGAGAGGACAGGCCCTTATCAAGTGCCAGATAATCGGCAAAGTTCTTGTCGGTGTAGAACCACTTCAGGAACTCAAGAGCCAGATCCTTGTTCTTTGCGTTGGTGGGAACGGCCAGACCGGCACCGCCCAGGATAGCGGAACCGCCTGCAGAGCCGACAGGAGAGGGCATGACGCCGAACTTGAAGCTGGTGATATCCTGCACGAAGGGGTTATAGTTCCAGGAGCCGGAGAAGTAGATGCCTACGTCACCGTTCTTGAAGTAGTCGCCCGGGTTGTCGCTGGAGCCACCGGCCCAGATGGCCTTGGGCATGATGCCGCTGTTGTTGGCATCGACAAAGGCCTGCAGGGCGTCAATGTTCTGCTGGCTGTCTGCAACGACCTTGAAGGAGTCGCCGTCCTTCTCGACCAGAGAACCGCCGTTCATGTACATCAGGTTGTCATAACGAGCGCGGGAGTAATCCATAGCCATGCCGTACTTGACAGCGCCGGAGTCCTGCAGCTTCTTGGCAGCCTCATAGACCTCGTCCATGGTCCAGCGGTCGTCCACCGTCGGGCACTCGATGCCGGCAGCCTCAAAAGCATCCTTGTTGTAGAATACGTTGGTGATGGTGAACTGCTGGGGCAGAACAGACAACTTATCCGTCAGGTAGTTCTGGCTGATGATCTGCAGGGCCTGCGGCTCAAAGATGGAGGTGTCAATGCACTTGCCCAGATCCTCGAACTCATCGGGGTACAGACGAGCCAGACGGGTGGTGGACAGCAGATCCGGCAGGTCGTTGTTCTTGGCCATCAGGGGGAACTTGGTCAGCTGGTCATCGTAGGGGATGACCATGATGTCAACGGTGTTGCCGGTCTCGTCGGCCCACTTGTTCAGCGTGGTAGCGAATGCATCGCCCTCGCCGGGCTCCTCAGACAGCATGACCTTCAGGGTCTGGCCGCCGGCAGAAGCGGCGCCGGAAGCTGCGGTGTCCGTTGTTGCAGCGGAGCTGGCCGTAGATGCAGCGGGAGAACCGCCGCAGGCTGCCAGAGAAGCCGCCATCGCGGCTGCCAGAGCCAGAGAAAGTGCTTTTTTCATGTTGGTTTTACCTCCTGTAAAATAGAAATAAAAATAGGGTATATCCACCGGGCCCTCACCCGGTTTGCTCCGTTCCGGGGCTTGGGAACTGGGCTTTCAGTTCCCTTGGTGTATCCATAGTGTACCATTGCGGCGGGTGGATTCTCTACGCCTATCTTGCTGATTTGCATTGCGGCATATTGCATTTTTTGCGCCTCGATTTTTTAATCTGGCAAATTGCATCAAGAAAAACGGCTGAAATTGTGCACTTTTCACACATCGTTTGTTCTAATGATGCCAAGTTGCGCTTATTTTGCGCCGGCGCTTATTTTTTCAGTGAAAAAAATGCAATGTTTCTGTAACCAAATTTTAATAAAAAGCAGTCGTTTTCCCTCGTAAACAATAAATGCGCATCATTCGCCCCCTACCGCGCAAAAACTGCATTGTCTGCACAGTTTTGAGATGTTATACTGTGCCTGAACAGGGGTTGCCTGAGTGCGGGCGAACAATGTTCGCCCCTACAATACCGTTACCCGCCTTGCTGCCTCGTAGGGCGGCCAGTCCCCTGAACGCCGCTTCCCTTACCACACACTCACCTTATAAAAAAGGAAGGAGCCGCCATGCAAAACACTGAACTCCGCCGCCGGGCGCGCCCGGTGCTTGACGCCCTGCGCACTTTGGCGCTGCAGGGGCGCACCCCGGTTTTGGGGCTGCGCAAAAAATCCTGCCCCTACCATAGCTGGGACACCGTGCAGGAGGACCCGGCCACAGCCCCCGGCTGGACACCCTTTGCCCCCGGTGATGCTATCGGCGGCGTGGAGGCCCACTACTGCTTCCGGGGCGGCATCACCGCACCGGCGGGCAGTGCCGGGCGTCACCTTGTCTGCCTGGTCTCCACCGGCGCAACCGATATCTGGAACAACAACAACCCCCAGTTCCTCGCCTACTTAAATGGTACGCTGGTCTGCGGGCTGGATGTCAACCACACCGAGTTTGACCTGTCCCCCGCCGCTGCCGAGAGTCAGACCTGGCAGCTGGGACTGTACGCCTACTGCAACACCCCGGCTCAGGATGTCTTTTTAAAAGTCGAGACTGCCGTGCGGGACGATGAGATCACCGGCCTGTACTACGACCTGAAAGCCCCTTACGAGGTACTTGTCCAGCTGGACGAGGGCGACACCAACGCCATCGGCATAGGGCGGTATCTGGAAAAAGCGCTGGATATGCTCGACCTGCGCGACCCGTACAGCGCCGCATTCTACGCCAGCGTCGCCGCCGCCCGCCGCTATATGAAAGAGGAATTTTACGAGAGCTTCTGCCAGCGGCAGCCGGTCACGGTGGACTGTGTCGGCCACACCCACATCGACGTGGCCTGGCTCTGGACGCTGGCCCAGACGCGGGAAAAGGCCATCCGCAGTTTTGCCACCGTCAACTATCTGATGGACCGCTACCCCGAGTACAAATTCCTGTCCAGCCAGCCGCAGCTCTACGATTTTGTGCGCAAAGACTGCCCCGCGCTGTTTGAGAAGATCCGCGCCCGCGTCGCCGATGGCCACTGGGAACCGGAGGGCGGCATGTGGCTGGAATCCGACTGCAACATGGCCAGCGGCGAGAGTTTGATCCGCCAATTCCTGCACGGGCAGGAATTTTTCGGCCGGGAATTCGGCAAACAGGGGCACATCCTGTGGCTGCCGGATGCCTTCGGCTTCAGCGGCGCGCTGCCCCAAATTATGGCCCAGTGCGGCATGGACTGGTTCATGACCACCAAGATAGCCTGGAACGATACCAACTGTATGCCCCACGATCTGACCCGCTGGCGCGGCATCGACGGCACCGAGGTACTGGCCTACTTTATCTCCACCAAGGACTACGACAAGCGCCCCGACCGCAACCCGAAACCGAGCTTCAACACGACCTACAACGGCCTGCTGAACCCCCGGCAGGTCATGGGCTGCTGGCAGCGCTTTCAGGACAAGGAGCTGACCCAGGATGTGCTGCAATGCTATGGCTACGGCGATGGCGGCGGCGGTGTGACCGCTGAAATGCTGGAGATCAACCGTCGCATGGAGAAGGGCATCCCCGGTGCGCCCCAGACCCGCCTGACCCACGCGGCCCCCTACTTTGACAAATTGAAGCAGCACCTTGACGAGACGCAGGCCGACCTGCCCTGCTGGCACGGCGAGATGTACTTTGAGTACCACCGCGGCGTGTTCACCAGTCAGGGCCGCAACAAGCGGGCCAACCGCGCCGCTGAGTTTGCCAACCTGACCGCCGAGACCGCCGCTGCCCTGGCCGAAAGCCTGCGCACCGGCTACGCCTACCCCGCCGCCGCGCTGCACCGCAACTGGGAGCTGACCCTGCTGAACCAGTTCCACGATATTTTACCCGGCTCGGCTCTGGGCGAGGTATACGAAGTCTCGCAGCAGCAATACGGCGAGATCCTCGCGTCCGATGCCAGAATCACCGATGACGCGCTGCACACCATCGCGGCCCTCGTCAAGACCGACCGTCCCGGCGTGGTCGTGTTCAACCAGCTGGGCTTTGCCCGGGACACCGTCGTCCGCATCGCCTGCGGGGCAAGCGGCATCACCGACGGCGGACAACCGCTGCCCTGCCATGCCGAAAACGGCGTGCTGACCTTTGTTGCCCGAAACCTGCCCGCCAAGGGCTGGCGGTTCTACCCCTTTGCCGACGCAGAACCCGAGACCCCCTGCGCCGAAGTCACCGAAAATGACGGCGGGTACATCATCGACACGCCGCTCTATCACATCGTGTTCAACGGCTGCGGCGAGATTACCGCCCTGCTGGACAAAGAGGCCGGCCGCGAGCTGATCCCTGCCGGGCATTGCGCCAACGAGCTGCAGCTGTTTGAGGACCGCCCCGATGAGTACGATGCCTGGAATCTGGAAAAATACTACCGCCGCCACCGCTTTGCGCTGGACGGTGCGGCCCGCCTGACTGTGGCCGAGAACAGCCCGGTCTGCTGCCGCCTGCATCTGGAACGCGCCATTTCCCGGTCGCAGCTCGTGCAGGATATCACCCTCTACCCCCACAGCCGCCGCATCGACTTTGCCACCCACATCGACTGGCACGAGCAGCATGTGCTGCTGAAAGCTGCTTTCCCGGTGGATATCTGCGCCGACCGCGCCCAGTATGACATCCAGTTCGGCAGCATTGCCCGGGACACTCACACCAACACCAGCTGGGACGAGGCCCGCTTCGAAGTCTGCGCCCACAAGTGGGCCGACCTGTCCGAGCCGGGCTACGGCGCGGCGCTGCTGAATGACGGCCGCTACGGCTATGACGTCCACGACGGCGTGCTGCGGCTCTCGCTGCTGCGGGCTGCCACCTACCCGGACCCCCACGCCGATCAAGGGGCCCACGACTTTACCTATGCGCTGCTGCCCCATCTGGGCGACTGGCGGCAGGGCGGGGTCATCCCCGCCGGGTACGACTTGAACGCCCCGGCGCTGCCTCTGGCCGTGGCCGCCCAACCCGCGGGCACGCTGCCTGCCGCGTACAGCCAGTTCCGCGTAGACGCGCCCAATGTCGTGTTGGAGACCGTGAAGAAAGCCGAGGATGGCTCCGGCCTGATTTTGCGCCTGTACGAGAGTTGGGGCACCCGCACCCGCGCGGCGTTGGCCCTGCCGGATGATGCCGCTGCCGTGCGCTGCACGCCGATGGAACAGCCCTTACCCGGAGAAGAAGCCGTACAGCACAGCCTGCCGCTGACGCTGCATCCCTTTGAAATTTGCACAATCCATGTACAATTTGCGCAGTGACATTCACTGTGGATGCATGATTTTACGGTTTGCACAATTTCGCAGCATTGCATTTGTGCGTTTTCGCCAAGACGACGGTCGGATTTTGCGCCACCTGCCAAAACCGCGCAAGAAATGCAATGCATTTTGGGACAAGCAAGCAAAAAAACGGTGGTATTTGCGCCTTTTGCAATGCTATACTAAGCACATCGAAGGAACCGGGCGGTGGAATCCCGGCCGAAGAGAATAAAGGAGGAATGAATATGAAGAAGAAATCGTCGCTGAAGCACACCGGCGCATTCTGGGCGTTCTGTGCGCCCTGCTGCATTTTGTTCGGTGTCTTTTTCCTTGTGCCGCTTGTGCTCAGCATCGCTTTTTCCTTCACCAACTATGACGGTTGGAAAACCATTGACTTTGTGGGTCTGACAAACTACATTACATTGTTTAAAGACTCCAAGTTCTATCTGTCCCTGGGGCGGACGCTGCTGTACACGGTCTGCACGCTGCCGTTCCGCGTCATCATCCCGCTGCTGGTGGCGGTGCTGCTCTGCTCTAAGCGCGTTGCCGCCAAGAGCCTGACCCGCACGATGGTCTATATCCCCGTTCTGATGAGTGCGCTGGTCGTTGGTATCACCATCAACTGGATGTTCAGCCAGGAGTACGGCCTTGTAAACTTTATCATCCGTTCGCTGGGCGGCACCGCACTGGAATGGTCGCTGAACCCGCGTCTTGCCACCTTTGTCATCGCGTTCGCATCGGTTTGGGCGTCCATCGGCTTCAACATGATCCTCTACATCGGCGGTATCAACAGCATTTCCAATGATCTGTATGAGGCTGCTACCATCGACGGTGCCAGTGGTGTGCAGGCCTTCTTCCGCATCACAGTTCCGATGCTGGCCCCCACGACATTCATGGTCGTTCTGCTGTCCACCGTCAACCTGCTCAAAGAGTACGCTCTGGTCCAAGGTATCACGCAGGGCGGCCCCGGCCTGAGCACTACCTTTATTATCCAGTACATCTTCGACAAGGGCTTCAACCAGATGCAGTACGGTTATGCTTCGGCCATTTCTACCGTTGTCATGATCATCTTTGCCCTGATTGCCTTTGCCCAGTTCAAGGTCAATAACGGAGGTGAAACCTGATGAAAGACAAGCACGTCAGCATTCCAATGACGATCCTTTCTCTGGCAATCGGCATCATCGTGATTTTCCCCATTATCTGGCTGGTGCTCAGCTCCTTTAAGCCGTCCGGCGAGCTGTTCACCTACCCGCTGCATATGTTCCCCTCCACCCCGACGACGGAGCATTATAAGTCCGTTCTGGACGGCGGCTTCATGGGCTATGTGAAGAACAGCCTGTTCCTGGCTGTGGTCGGCACCATCATCACACTGCTTATCAGCGCCATGTGCGGTTATGCGCTGGCCATCTACCGCTTTGAGATCAAGTACGTCAACCTCGTGTTCGGCGTGTTCCTGCTGGGCACCCTGATCCCCGGTGAGACGCTGACCGTCCCCCAGTTCAGCGTTATCAGCGCCATGGGCCTGTACAACAACATCTGGGGCGTCATCCTGCCTGTTGTCACCACCACGACCGGTATCTTCATGTACCGCCAGCACTATATGTCGCTGCCGCTGTCTCTGGTCGAGGCCGCGCGTATCGACGGTGCCAGCGAGTGGAAGATCTTCTCCAACATCATGCTGCCTCTGGGCTCCAACGTCACCATCACACTGACGATCTTCAGCTTCATGTGGCGCTGGAATGACTACATCCTGCCGCTGCTGGTTTTGTCTGACCAGAAGAAGTACACGATTCAGATTGCCATCAAGAACTTCATTGGCAACACCGGCGTGGACTGGAGCTCGATCCTGGCGGCATCGGTTCTGTCCATCCTGCCCATCGTCATCCTCTTCATGATCCTGCAAAAATACATTGTCGGCGGTGTTTCCGCCGGCGGCGTCAAGGGCTGATCTTCAAGCCGCTTATCAACAGATGCCCTCCGGCTAACCGGAGGGCATTTTTTCAAGGAGGTCTTGCTATGAAATACGGTTGCCGCGCCCACGATTACGGCTGCTTTACTGCACAGGAACTCGCTAAAGTGTTAGCTGACAACGGTTACAATGCAGCGCAGTTGGCCATGCCCAAGGCTATACAGGGCATTAAAAGTCTTGTTGCTGTCACCCCGGAGCAGCTTGAAGATGTCCGCAGCGCTTTTGCTGCCGCCAACATTGAAATCACGGTGCTGAGTTGCTATCAGGATCTCAGCAACCCAGATGCAGAGGTGCGCAGAAGCGCTGTATCCAGTGTATTTTCAGCCCTGAAATGCCAAGTCACACTCGGCGCCGGGCAGGTTGGCAGTGAGAGTGCCTGCCGTGATCTTTCCCCTGAGGAAAAGGCGGCTACCCTACCGCTGCTGACCGACAGCATCCTGCGTATTGTTGAGCAGGCTGCACAAATCGGTGGCTGCTTTGCACTGGAGCCTGTCTATACCCACACGCTGGGCACGCTTGAAGCGTTGCAAAAGCTGAAGGAAACTGTGGCAGATCCCCAGCATTTCCATATTATTTTTGATCCAGTCAATGTACTGACGGCCGATACTGCCGCGCATCAGGCCGAATTTTGGCCCGGCTGGTGCGAGGTCATAGGAAAAGATTTGGCCTGCATCCACATGAAAGATGCCCTATTTGTTCCCAACGCCCCGCGTATCCCCACCCCGCTTGGCGAGGGGCAGATGGACTATACCATTTTGCGAGACTGGCTGCATCGAGAGCACCCTGATGCTGCCCTGCTACGGGACGAGGTGATCCTCTCCGCCGCACAGCGGGATTTGAACTTTATCCGTGCCATGTGAATGCCATTTGCTCTTTTATGTTCTTATCCATTGAGTGCATAGTTACCGCAACGCCAGACACATCTCTCAAGCAAAAAGAGCCCTGACAGTCAGGGCTCTTTTTCATTGTAAATGATACTATTTCCACCCTCGGGCGGTGGGGTCCAGCATCTCGGCAGCGGAATAGAGCAGCGCATTGCAGATAGCAGCTGCTACGGTGCTGCCACCCTTGCGTCCCATCGCAACGATGGCCGGCACACCATACCGCTCGCAGACAGCCAGCAGTCGCTCTTTGCTTTCAACTACATTCACAAAGCCGACCGGCACACCGATGACAAGCGCCGGACGCAAACCCGTCTCGATCTCCTCTGCGATGGCAAGCAGCGCCGTGGGAGCGTTGCCGACCGCCAGCACCGCGCCGGGATACTGCTGTGCAGCAAGGTGCATGGCAGCCACCGCCCGGGTAGTTCCGGCCGCTCTGGCTGCCTCAGCCACGGCGGGCTCCGCCATAAAACAGAGGGCCCTACCCCCCAGTCTGGCAAGACCCGGCTTGGTAATGCCCGCCAGCGCCATATTCGTGTCGGTAATGATCGTAGCACCTGCATGCATTGCCGCCACACCGGCTGCGGCGGCTCCCGGCGTGAACTGCAGATTCTCCGCATAGTCGAAATCTGCCGTGGTATGGATGACCCGCTTGACAACAGCAGCGTTCTCCGGCGGGATATCCGCACCCCGCGCCTGCAGCTCTTCGGTGATAATGGACATGCTCGTCCGCTCAATATCCGCGGGCAGGTGATGCTGCGGCGTCATAGGCTTGCTCCCTTCGGATTTTTCAGTCCCATTGCGGCATATACCGCATCCATATCCAGCGCACGGCGCACACCGTCCGCGAGCCGGTCAAACTGCTGCTCGCGGTAGGTTTCCATCGACAGCGGCGCCGCCTGCTCCGGCGCAATGCCCCGGCGGCGACAGAGATAGGCCGCCAGTTGCTCGGTCAGTTCACCCGAGTCAAACAAGCCGTGGAGATAGGTTCCAAACACATTGCCCTCCACGCAGCCCTCGGGCGTGCCGTCCGCCATGGTGCAGAAGGGCGCGCCGTTGACCGCAGTGCGCCCGGTGTGGATCTCATACCCGGTCAGTGCAGCCCCCGCAAAGGGTGCGGCAGCGCGGGCCGTCACCTGCGCACGGCGCTTTTCGGCGGTGAATACCGTCTCTGTCGGCAGCAGACCCAGCCCGCGCAAGGTGCGGGGCGTGCCGCCCTCGCAGCCCTCGGGATCCGACAGTGTATGGCCCAGCATCTGATACCCGCCGCAGACCCCCAGCACCGGCGTGCCGCCGGCCGCCAGCTTCTGCAGGGCAGCCTCCAGGCCGGACTGGCGCAGCCAGAGCAGATCCTCCACCGTATTTTTGGTGCCGGGCAGAAGCACCAGATCGGGCGCGCCCAGCTCACGCACGGTGCGCAGATAGCGCACACCCAGCAGCGGGTGCTGCTCCAGCGGGATAAAATCGGTAAAATTGGAGATATGCGGCAGCCGCACGATTGCCACATCCAGCGGCTTTACGGTCTTTTTGCGGCAAAGCCGTTCGGAGAGGGAGTCCTCGTCCTCAATGTCCGCATCCAGATACGGCACAACGCCCAGCACCGGCAGCCCGGTTTTGTCCTCCAGCATGGCAAGGCCGGGGCGCAGGATCTCAACATCACCACGGAATTTATTGATGATAAGCCCCTTGATGCGGCTTCGCTCCCGCTCCTCAAGCAGTGCAACCGTTCCGTACAGCTGGGCAAACACCCCGCCGCGGTCGATATCCCCCGCCAGCAGCACCGGCGCATCGACCAGCTCTGCCAAGCCCATATTGACAATGTCATCCGCCTTCAGATTGATTTCAGCCGGGCTGCCGGCGCCCTCGATGACAAGAATGTCATATTCCTCGGCAAGGCTGTTGTAGGCGCGCAGTATATCAGGGACCAGCGCGCGCTTATGGCGGAAGTATTCCGCTGCGGGCATATTCCCGCGCACCTCACCGTTGACGATGACCTGACTGCCGACATCGCTGCTGGGCTTGAGCAGGATCGGGTTCATCCGCACATCGGGTTCAATGCCCGCTGCCTGCGCCTGCACGACCTGCGCACGGCCCATTTCGAGGCCGTCACGGGTCACAAAGCTGTTCAGCGCCATATTCTGGCTTTTGAACGGTGCCGTTTTGTAGCCGTCCTGCGCCAGAATCCGGCAGAGCGCCGTGCAGAGCAGGCTTTTGCCTGCGCCGCTCATCGTGCCCTGCACCATGATACATTTTGCCCGGCTCATGCAAGTACCTCCTTCATGATGGCAAGCAGCTTGGTGTTTTCTTCCGCCGTGCGCACAGCGGTTCGATACCAGCCATCATCCAGACCCGGGTAGTTGCCGCAGCTGCGCACCACCGCGCCATGCTGCCGCAGCTTTTCGCCAAAGTCTGCCGGGGCGCGGAACAGCAGATAGTTGGCCCGGCCCTCGATAACATACAGTCCCAATGCCCGCAGCCCGGCAGCCAGCCGGGGCCGCTCGGCCTCGATCAGCGCGCGCACCTCCTCGGCGTAGGCACTCTCCTGCAGTGCTGCCAGCCCGGCTGCCTGCGCCAGACCGGAGACCGCCCACGGCTGCCCCGCCGCCTGCATACCAGCAAGCAGAGCCGTATCACTGCACAGCGCATAGCCCAGCCGCACCCCTGCCATAGCGTAGAGCTTGGTGAAGGCCTTTAGGATCACAAGCTTCGGTGCATCGTTTAAAAATCGTTCTGCCGTCAGTGCATCCCTGTCAGGCAGAAAGTCGAGGAAGCATTCATCCACGACCAGTACCGCACCACAGTCGGCACAGCGGCTGATGAGCCTTTCCACCAGTGCAGGCGGTGTCACCTGCCCGGTGGGATTGTTAGGCTGGCAGAGAAACACCATGTCCGTGTCCTCGGTCACAGCCTGTACAAAATCCTCTGTCACCGCAAAATCGTTTGCCTCGTCCAGAAGAAACCGGTCGACCGTGCATCCGACCATATCCAGCGCGGCAGCATACTCGGCAAAGGTGGGGGCAGGCAGCAGCGCACGGCGCGGCTGCACAGCCAGCACCAGACGGAAGATCAGATCGGCAGCCCCGCTGCCGCACAGGATGTGCTCTATCGGCACGCCCTCAGCGGCAGCAAGGGCGGCGCGCAGCTCCCGGCAGAGAGGGTCCGGGTAGCGATCCGCTGTCGGCAGCGCTGCCAAGATAGCCGCAGCCACCCCATGCGGCAGCCCCAGCGGGCTGACATTTGCCGAGAAATCCAGCGCATCCCGGCCAAATTCTGCCCGGTAGCCCGCCCAATCACCGCCATGGACCAACTTCATACAAACTCTCCTCACATCATCAAAGCAAATCGGACGGCCAGCCCGATTATGAGCGCGAGCACACTCTCGGTGTACATCATCCGATCCGCCCGCAGAATATCCTCCGGCTCTATGGGCCGCAGCGCATCGCCGATGGTCGGCTTATCGTAATAGGCGCCGAAGTAGTACGCCGGGCCTGCCAGCTGAACGCCCAACGCCCCCGCGCAGGCACTCTCGGTCTGGGCGCTGTTGGGGCTGGCGTGGTTATGACGGTCGCGCCTCCAGATACGCCACGCCCCTTTTGCACTGCCGCCGGCCAGCGCTGCCGCCGCCACCCACAAAAGGGCAGCCAGACGGCTGGGCAGCCAGTTCGCGGCATCGTCCAATTTTGCGGCACAGCGTCCAAAATACAGGTATTTTTTATTTTTATAGCCGAGCATGCTGTCCATCGTGTTGATGGCCTTGTAGGTCAGCGCCAACGGCGCACCGCCGATAAGCATGTAAAACAGCGGTGCAATGACGCCGTCGCTTGCATTCTCGGCCACGGTCTCCACGGCGGCCTTCGTCACGCCTTCCGCCGTGAGATTCTCGGTATCACGGCCAACGATCCGCGCCACGGCCCGGCGGGCGGCGGGCAGGTCGCCTTTTGCCAGTTCCTTATAAACATTCCGGCTTTCCTGCACAAGCCCCCGCGCCGCAAGTGCCTGCGCGCACCAGAACAGCTGAACAGCCAGCCCCGCCAGCGGGTGCAGCCGCGCGGCCAGCGCACAGATTGTTCCCGTCACAGCCAGCGTTGCCAGCGGCAGCACAGCTGCCACGATCCCGCCGCCGAGCAGCTCCCCCCGGGGCGTCTTGGGTAAGACGGCCCGCAGGCGTTTTTCCAGCGCCGAGATGCACCGCCCCATCCATACGACTGGGTGGGGCAGCCATGCCGGGTCCCCAAACACAGCATCCAGCACAAAGCCGCCCGCCACCGCAACGCCGGTCAGCATGTAGCCTCCTTTGTGTACTGCACGGTCTTTACAAGGTGCAGGATATGCTGCGTTTTCCAGTCCCGGGCGTCCAGCACAAAGCCGCCCGCATTGGGCGCGCACCACTCGTAGTAATCCCGGTGCGGCACAGCATAGCGATCCAGCGCCGCCATCTGGGTGCCGCCGTGCGCCAGAATAACCAGCATCTGCTCCCCCTCTGCCAAGGCCTGATCCACAAGGGCTGCAAAGGTCGTGCAGATGCGCTCACAGAACTGATCCTTCCGCTCACCGTCCGGGCAGCGGCGCTCACAGTTGGAGGCGACCCACGCCAGATAGTCAGGGTCATGCTCCATCTCGACATAGCTGCGCCCCTCAAAGCTGCCGAAGCACATCTCCTTCAGCCCATCGACCGGGATAAGCTTCGCGTTGGGGAACAGGACCCGCGCGGTCTGCGCTGTACGCTGCAGCGTAGAAATATAGACAACCTTCGGATCAATGTCCGCACGGCGCAGCTCTCTGCACCCCTCCTCCGACAGAGGAATATCCCGCTGCCCCTGATAGCGCTTCTGGGCATTATATTCCGTCAGACCGTGCCGCAAAAGATAGATCAGCATTTCGGCAGTTCTCCTTTCAAAATCGTGGGCAACCCGCAGAACATCTGCACAACGCAGTCTGCCCGGGCCGCAAGCAGGCAGGCCAGACGGCCCGCAGCCTCGCGGCGGGCGCGTTCGGCGGGGTCGATGGGCACGATACCGCCGCCTACCTCGGTAGCTGTGACCACATCATAGGCGGCCAGCTCATCGGCCAGCGCCTGCAGCTCGGTCATTTCTGCGGCGCGGTCCTGCACCTCATAGATCTGCCGCCCGCCGAACTGCGCAGCAAATGTGCGCTTGCCGCTATAAAGCGGCCCCGTGATAAAAAGCATTTACAGCACCCCCAGCCATTGGCTGGCAGCCAGCGCCGCCAGCATCCAAAGCTCGCATTTTTGCAGGAACCACCCGGCCAGATCACCGGTCGTACCGCCAAACTGCCTGACAGCGACCCGGTGATACCGGGCAAACACCAGCCCTGCCGCCAGCAAAAGCGCCCAACCGCCCAAGGCCAGAATCCCCACCGCCCACACAAGACAGCCTGCCGCCAAAACACAGCAGACCGTCCGGCGGTCCGCCGCCGTTGCAAAGGTGTGGGCCAGCCCTGTATTTTTGGCCAGCGGGAACGCTGCCACCGCCAACCCGGACAGCATCCGCTCCCCCATCAGGGCCAGCGTCCAGAGCACACCCGTGCGCGGTGTAAACTGCACACAGGCGCACAGCATCAGGTATGCAGCAAAATAGCTGCACAGCCGTATGACGGCAAAGGCTCCGCAGTGGGGATCTTTTAATATAGCAAGCTTTTTCGCGGTATCACCGTAGCTTGCCAGTGCATCGCAGGTGTCGGCATAGCCGTCCAGATGGATGCCCCCGGTGACCCAGACCGGAATCAGACAGAATCCGGCCGCATGGGCCGCATCGGGCAGCGGCAGCGCCCCGCACAGGCACCACAGCGCCCCGCAGATTACCCCCACCAGCGGAAACGCGCAGAGCGCATACCGCATATTTTTTTCGTTCCAGTCAAACTGCGGCACCGGCAGTGCCGAAAACATGGCAAGTGCCACCGCAACGGTCTGAAATACTATCATCGCTTCGTTCCTTTATAGTAGACAGGAATGCCGCACACGACCCGCACGACCGTGTCTGCGCGCTGGGCAGCGGCATTGTTGATCTTGGCCAGCGTGCGCAGATACCGCTCGGTATCGCCTGCATACACGGTGCCGCCGCTGAACACCTCATTCGACACAAGGATCAGTTCCTCACACTGCGCCCGCAGCGCTTCGATCCCACGCAGCACGGCATCGGCAGCGGCCTCCCCCGCCCCGGCCGGATCGTACAGCTCGTTGGCTGCCAGATTGCCGAGATCCTCCAGCAGCACGGTGCCGCGCTGCGGTAAAGCAATGGCTTCAAGTCCGCGCGGGCACTCCACCGTGGCAAATTGCTTTTGTTGGCGCATGGCGCGATGCCGCGCGACCCGTGCTGCGCACTCGGCGTCCCATACCTGCATCGTGGCAAGGTAGGTGCGCGGCAGCGGGCTTTGCATACAGAGTGACTCCGCAAACGCGCTTTTTCCGCTGGCTGCGCCGCCGATGACCAGCGTCAGCATTGCGGTGTGTACGGCGCGATGCCGCCCTCCGCAAAGGAATAGCAGCCATGATAGACCGCAAGCGCCATATCCCACAGCGGCAGGCTTGCTACAGCCCCCGTGCCCTCCCCCAGATGCAGATCTGCGGTGATAAGCGGTTTTTTGTGCAGTGCCTCCAGCACAAGCCGGGCGGCCGGCTCTGCCGAGACATGGCTGGCAAACACAGCCTTATCCGCACCCGGGCAGAGGCGGACGGCACAGAGTGCGGCCACGCTGCTGATAAAGCCGTCCATCACGATGGGGATTTTCTCAAATGCGCCGCCCAAAAACACACCGCACAGCCCGGCAATGTCAAACCCGCCCAGCGCCGCCAGCACCCCCAGCGGGTCGGCAGCATCGGGACGGTTGACCGCAATTCCACGCTCAATCACCTCTATTTTGCGGCGCAGCCCTGCATCGGAAAGCCCCGCGCCGCGCCCGGTCATCTCGGCCACCGGGCGGCCGAGCAACACAGACGCCACGGCGGAGGAGGTCGTTGTGTTGCCGATGCCCATCTCACCGGTGGCAAGCAGCTGCACACCGGCGCGCTTTTGCGCCCGCACCAGTGCAAGGCCGGCCGCAATGGCCTGTACGGCCTGCGCCCGGGTCATGGCCGGTCCGACGGTAAAATCGCGGGTGCCGGGGGCAATGCGATAATCGGCAGCACCCACCACGGGCGCGCCCGCAATTCCCATATCGACCGGCACCACGGCACACCGCGCCGCTGCTGCCATGCGGCAGACGCTGGTGCGGCGGGCAACAAGATTTTCGAGCACCGCGCGGGTCACGGCGGCATCTGTCTGGCTGACCCCCTGCGCGACAACACCGTTATCCGCGCAGAGCACCAGCACGGCACGCCGTTCAAAGGCCGGGGCGGCATTCCCGGTCAGGGCCGCCGCGTCCTCTATCATCGCTTCCAGTGCGCCCAGCCCGCCCAGAGGTTTCGCCAGTGCCGCCCAATGTGCATGGGCGGCAGCGCGGGCCGATTCATCCGGCGGGGTTACGGTGCGCAGCAGGGTCATAAGTTCATTTTCGGTCATGTTCTTTCCTTTATATAGCGGCCGGCCGCGTCCGCAAAGAGCCTCGGCAGCGGCGTACCGGCCCAGTACAGATGCGGAAAACCCGCATAGAGATGCTCATTGGCAAAGCCGCAGGCCCACTGCCGCCCATCTGCCTTGGCGGCTGCAAAGGCTTCACCGTTGGCCGTGGTGTCCCAGTGGTGGAACTCATGCACCGGCAGGCTCTCCCCTGCGGCAAACAGCATACTGTCGGTGCGCGCGGTCAGTTTTGCATAGCCGAACCGCACAAGCCGACCGACCCGGAAGCCCTGCCCCGGCAGCACGCCCGCCATCGGATAGACGATTCCGTCCGCGTCCTCGAGCGACCTGCCCAGATAGAGAAAGCCGCCGCATTCCGCCACGGTGGGCAGCCCGCCCGCAACCGCCTTCTGCACGGCGCTGCGCATGGGGGTATTCTCCGCCAGCTGCGCAGCATACAGTTCCGGATAGCCCCCGGGCAGATACAGCGCGCCGATCTGCCCCGGCAGGGCGGCGTCCCGCAGCGGGCTGAAAAAGCAAAGCTCTGCGCCGCTTTCCCGCAGTGCCTCCAGCGTTTCTGCGTAGGTAAAGCAAAAAGCCTCATCCTGTGCAACGGCAATGCGCACCGCCGGCGGCACAGTGATGCGGGGCGGGGCGGGCGGTGCCGGGCGGTCAAACAGCGTATACAGTCTGTGCCAGTCGATGCACCGCTGGGCGGCATCCGCCAGAACCTCGATCTTTTGCTGCAGATCAGCGATCTCTACTGCGGTTTTCAGGCCGAGATGGCGGCTCTCAATGGCAGCCTCCGGCAGGTGGGGCAGATAACCCACCACCGGCAGACCGGACTCCTTTTCCAGCATTGGGGCCAGCAGCTTGAACAAAGATTCACTGCAATCGTTGAGCAAAATGCCCGCGATATGGTGCGGCGTGCGGAACGCCAGCAGCCCGCACAGCTCGGCCGCCAGCGTCAGGCTGGCGCCCTTCGGGCGCACGACCAGCAGTGCGGGCAGTTCGAGCGTGTCCGCCAGCTGCCATGCGCTGGCTGTATCCGTCACGCCGCCCAGCCCGTCATAGTAGCCCATGGCCCCCTCGCAGACGGCGGCGTCACAGTCAGTTGCCCCCTGCGCATATAGTCGGCGCACGGTGTCCGGCGCCGAAAAATAGAGGTCCAGATTATGGCTTTTGACCCCCAGCACGGCGCGGTGGAACATCGGGTCAATGTAGTCCGGCCCTGCCTTGAAGGCACAGGGGCGCTGCCCCCGGGCCGCCAGTGCCGCCAACAGCGCACAGGCTGCCGTGGTCTTGCCGCCGCCCGAGCGCGGCGCGGTCAGAACGAGCTGCAGCATACTTACTCCCTCACGATCAAAAACACAGGGTTATTTGCCATCAGCAGGTGGAGCGCCCCCGCCTGTTTGCTGCGGCTGACAGCGATCTGCGTGACCTGTGCAGTCAATCCATGGGCCGTCAGCGCCGCAACGGCCTCCTGCAGGGTCTCCAGCGCAATGGCGCTGATGCAAAGGCGCGCTGCGGGGTTTGCTGCCAGCACCGCATCCACGATCTGCCGCATGCTGCCCTTACTGCCGCCGATGAAAACGGCATCGGGCGCGGGCAGCCCCGTCAGTGCGGCGGGGGCGCGGCCCTCGGTCAGATACAGATTGGCTACTGCAAATTTTGCGCGGTTTTGTCGGATCAGCGCACAAGCCTCCGGGTCACATTCCACGGCACAGACCCGGCCGGCCGGAGCCGCCAGCGCCATCTCAACGCTGACACTGCCGGTTCCCGCGCCGATATCCCACAGGGTATCGCCGGGGCGCACCGCCAGCTTTGCCAGCACGGCCGCGCGCACCTCCTGCTTGGTCATCGGCGTTTTGCCGCGCAGAAAGGCTTCGTCCGGCCAGCCCGGCACCCGGGCGGGCAGCGGCGGGCATGGCTCGACCAAAAGCACGCTCAGCGGTGCAAATTCAAGGCTTGCGAGCATTTCCACGGTATCGGTCACAAGGCGTTCAGCGGTGCTGCCAAGGTTCTCACCAACGGTAGCCTTCACATGCCCCCACCCGGCATCGGCCAGCGCACGGCAAAGGGTCGCCGGGGTCTCGCTGCCTCCGGTCAGGAAAAAGACGGGCTTTCCGTTGCGGCAGACCGCCGCAGGGTCACAGCTGCAGCCGTGAGCGCTGACCAGCTGCCAGTCCTGCCAGGGGCGGTGCAGCGCCGCCGCCAAAAGCTGCACGCTGGATACTCCCGGCTCCACCGTATAGGGCAGTCCTGCCGCATCAAGGGCACGGCAGAGCGCCGATGCCCCCGAGTAAAACCCGGTATCCCCGCTGAAAACAACCGCTGCAGCGGCAATATCAGCGCACCGCAGACGGGCGCAGATCTCCTGCGCCTTGTACAGGGCAGCACGGTCAGGCGTACATTCTGCCGGGAGCTGTTCCAAAAGGCGGCGCGCACCAAGGATCAGCTCCGCGTCCAAAAGCGCGTCCCGCCCCGCCGCCGTCAGGCTAGCGGGGGTGCCGCTGCCCATGCCAATGAGTGTGATCTTCATAATAGCTCCCTGCATCGCTGTAAAATTGCTTCGACGCACTCGCCCTGCTCCATGGGGCGGCGCAGCACGATCAGCTGCACACCGCATTGCTCGGCAGCACGGGCCTTTTCGGCAAAGCCGCCCGCTGCGCCGCCGTCCTTGGTGACAAGGAAAGCGATCCGGAACTGACGAAACAGCGCTATATTCAATTCCTCGGTAAAGGGCCCCTGCATCGCAACTATGTTGCGGTGCGGGATGCCCGCTGCCTCGCAGGCCGTGATGCCGGCCACGGTCGGCAGCACCCGGGGGTACAGCCGCTCCGGCTCCAGCGCTGCAAAGGCTGGCAGTTCCTTAGCACCCGTAGCCAGCAGAATATTACCGGGCTTGCCCTGCAAATACGCTGCGGCATCATCGGCTGCGGCAAACACGGCACTGCCGGCCGGCAGGGTGCTGGCAGGGCGCAGCAGGCGGTGGTATTCCACCCCGGCTGCCCCGGCCGCCGCACGGATATTGCGCGTTGCCTCGGTCGCATAGGGGTGGGTCGCATCGACACAAAGGTCCGCATTGCGCAGCAGGGCGGTCATTTCTTCGGCGTCCAGCCGACCGGTGCGGACTGTGATCCCCTCGGCGCGCCCCTGCTCCTCGGCCCCAAGCTCAGTTGCCACACAGACCGTGACCGCTGCCCCCAGCGCCGCCAATGCGCGGGAAAATCCCCGTCCCTCGGTGGTGCCGCTGAAAACGACTACTTTCATACGCCGTGATACCCCCTCGGTGTGACCATTTTCCCGTTCTGTGCCTTCGTGGCGGCGTTGCCGACAAAAACAGTCGTGAACATATCCGCCTCTGTTTTCTCCAGCTCCGCAAGCGTCAGCAGCCGGGCAGTCTGGCCTGTGCGGCCTATATTGCGCACCGTACCGCAAACTGTATTGGGTGCTTTACCGTTGGCAAGCAAAATCCGCACCGCCTTGGCCAGATAGTCTGCGCGGCCCTTGGACGATGGATTGTAGAGGGCAAGGCAGAAATCCCCTACCGCCGCGCAGGCGAGCCGCTTTTCGATGACTGCCCACGGCGTCAGCCTGTCAGACAGCGATACAACGCAAAAATCATGCGCCAGCGGTGCGCCCAGCACTGCGGCCCCGCTCAGCGCGGCGGTCAGGCCGGGTATGATCTCTACTTCAACCCCCGGGTAGGCGGGCGCCAGTTCCAGCAGTGGGCTGGCCATACCGTAGACCCCCGCATCGCCGGAGCAGACCAGTGCCACCGTCTTGCCGCTCTGCGCCGTTTGCAGTGCCCAGCGGCAGCGGTCGATCTCCTTCGTCATGCCCGTGGCGCAGATTTCCTTGCCGGGGTAGCGCGCACGGATCAGCTCAACATAGACCGTATATCCGCACAGGACATCCGCCGCATCCAGCGCGGCCGCCGCCTGCGCTGTCAGGAATTGGCTGTCCCCGGGGCCGAGGCCCACCACATACACCACATTACGGTTCATCATCTCTCCATCTCCAATCCGGGGCAAAGGGGCGCAGCGCGGCGGCAAAGGTCACACCGTCCCGCGCCCATTTCGGCAGAAGCAGCGTCCCACCCGATGCCAGCACCGCCGCCCGTTCGCATACATTGTCAACCCCGGTCACACTTGTGACAAAGCCGGAGACCGTAAAGCTGCCGGGCACTGCGCGCAGCTGCGCAGCGGTATAAAAATCCATGTCCCAGCCGTGATCCTGACAAAATGCCGCAAGGCCCGGCTCGTCCCGCTTCAGGTCGATGCTTGCTGCCGCAGCCACCCCCTGCGGGGCCAAGCCGCTCTCACGGCAGTAGGCTGCAAAGGCAACCTCCAGATGCTCCGCTGTTGTACCGCGCCGGCAGCCGATGCCCAGCACCGCAATGCGCGGCACAATGTGCAGCGCCTGCCCTGTCGGGGTCAGCGTCAACGCAAAATCAGCGCAGCCGCCAGCTGCAGGCTGCACACCGGCGGGCGGTGTGCCCTGTATGGGCCAATCGGCGGTAAAATGCACGCGCTTTCCCGCCAGCAATGCGCCGCTGACCTGCTTGATGCGCTCCGGCTCGGCCACAACGCAGCCTTGCCGTTTGGCCCACTCGTCCACCGCAAAAAGGCCGTGCAGATCGGTGGCGGTTGTGATGACCGGCACCGCACCGCACACCGCCGCCAGCCGCCGCGCCAATGCATTGGCCCCGCCCAGATGGCCGGACAGCAGCGGAACAGCGAACCGCCCGCACTCATCCAGCACCACCACGGCAGGGTCTGCCGCCTTGCTGCGGCAGTGCGGCGCAATGGCCCGCACAGCGATCCCCACCGCGCCGATGTAAATCAGCGCGTCCGATGCCGCAAACTGTGCTGCCGTCCATTCGTCCAGTCCCGGGCCGCCTGCACCGCATCGCGCCACCGGGCCGGGGCACGCCGCCGCCAGCTGCTGGGCCAGTGCCAGCCCACGCTCCGTAAAGGCAAGATAGGCGCAGCTCATGGCTGTGTCCCCCTGCGGTACTCGGTCGTAAACGCCGGGTCGTACAGGCAGCTGCGGTCATACCGCGCAGCGAGGAAATCCCCCACCACGATGAGCGCTGTCTTGGTAATGCCTGCCGCTTGCGTCTGCGCGGCCAGCGTGCCAACAGTACAGCGCAAAATTTTTTCCTCCGGCCAGGTAGCCTTATACACGACCGCTGCCGGGGTCGCAGCGGTGTAGGCCCCCTGCAGCAGCGCGGCCTGTACCTTGTCGATCAGCCCGATTGAGAGAAAGATCACCATTGTGGCACCGTGGGCCGCCAGCGCAGCCAAGCGTTCTCCCTCGGGCACAGGGGTGCGGCCCTCCATCCGGGTGATGATGACGGTCTGGCTGACGCCGGGCAGCGTGTACTCGGCGTTCAGCGCCGCCGCCGCACCGCAAAAGCTCGACACGCCGGGCGTATCATCGTAGGCGATGCCCCACGCATCCAGCAGATCCATCTGCTCGCGTATCGCGCCGTACAGGCAGGGGTCCCCTGTGTGGAGGCGAACGGTATCCTTGTGCGCCGCCTCGTTCTCCTTCATCACAGCTGCGACCTGCTCCAGCGTCATTTCCGCGCTGTTGTAGATGGCGCAGTCCGCCCTTGCCAGCCCCAGCAGCGCCGGGTTTACAAGACTGCCTGCATAGATGATGCAGTCCGCCGCCTGCAGCAGCGCCACACCGCGCTGTGTAATAAGATCCGGTGCCCCCGGCCCGGCCCCCACAAAATGTACCATCTCAATTCCCTTTCCACTTTTTCAGCAGTGCATCGGCGGTTTTTGTCTGGCCGAGCGGGCCGCTTTGGTTGGAGAACAGTACCGCCCCCACCGCAAAGGCCCCCGCCGTCCGGCGGTCCAGATGCAGCTGCACAGCCTCAAGCAGACTTTCCAAAACGGCGGCACGCAGACCGGCCTCGTCCAGAACAGCAAGGCAGGCATCGGTCGTGGCAGCATCCATCAGCGCCCGGCAGACCGACTGCGGCGCACCGCAGAGTGCTGCATGGGTGCAGAACAGCTCAGTCCGGCAGTCGGCCTGACGGGAGTGGGTGTTCATAATACCGCCTGCCAGCTTGACCAGCTTGCCCACATGCCCGACCAGAAGCACCTCCTCAAAATGCTCGGCCGCTGCCATATCCAGCGCGTCACCGATAAAATTGGAGACCTTCACAATAGGAATGTCCGCCAGCTCCGGCATATTTTGGGCAAGATAGTCCAGCCCGTAGTTGCCGGGTGCCAAAATCAGGCGGCGGCTCCGCAGCGCGGCCTGATGGATCTCCAGCTGCAGCGTGTCGAGGATAGCCTGCTGGCTCATCGGCTCCACTATACCGCTGGTGCCAAGCACCGACAGTCCGCCCTCGACCCCGATGTGGGGGTTGAAGGTGCGCCGCGCGGCTTCCTCGCCGCCGTCAATGCAGATGACGACCGCAAATCCGCCGGTATACCCGGCCGCCTCCCCCTCTTTTGTCAGCGCCTCGGTGATCATACGGCGCGGCACATGGTTGATGGCCGCCGCGCCCAACGGCTGGTCCAGCCCCGGCTTTGTCACGCGGCCCACACCGTGCCCGCCGTCAATCGTAACGATGCCGGGGGCATCCGGCAGCAGCGAGACCTCCGCCACCACCGGCAGACCGGTCGTGGCATCTATGTCATCGCCGCCGTCCTTGACGATGGCACATTCAGCACCCTGCGCTGTCAGGCGGCAGCGCTGCGGGGCAACCTCCACAACAAGACCTTTGGGTGTACGCAGCCCGACTGTCTCGGGCGCACGGCCGGTCAGCAGCAGCCTTGCCGCCCCCGCCGCACCCAGCGCCGCACAGGTGCCGGTGGTGTAGCCGCACCGCAGCAGCTTTTGCCCGCTGCGGATGTAATGTTCAAATTTTGGTTTGGCATCGTCTTTTCCGTACAGGGCCGCATATTGCTCCACTGTAAGGTCAAACAGGGTGCGGATGTTATCCTCGGCAAAGGCAGCCTCGGGTGAAAGCACTTGTGACACTCCTTTGGGGGATACACAGACCACCGCGTCCGCCAGCTTGCGCGCAAGGGCAAGCTCATGCAGCGTCACAATCACGGCAACCTGCTTTTCCCGCGCCAGTGTCCGCAGTATCGTCAGCAGCTCTGCTTTACCCTTGACATCCAGAAAGGAGGTCGGCTCGTCCAGCAGCAAAATTTCCGGCTGCTGGCAGACAGCGCGGGCAAGCAGCACGCGCTGGCGCTGCCCATCACTGATACAGGAAAAATCACAGTCGGCCAGCGTATCCGCCTGCACAAGGCGCAGCGCCTGCCATACCTGCTCCCGATCTGCGGCGGACAGCACGCCCAGCCGCCCCGTGTAAGGGTAGCGCCCCGCGGCAGCGACCTCAAAACAGGTGGTCAGCTCGGTGCGGGCCGTGTGGGGCAGCATCAACGCCAGCTTGCGGGCGCGTGCGCCCGGTGTATAGGCGCTCAGATCCTGCCCATCCAGAAGCACCGCACCGCCCTGCGGCTTCAGCTGTGCCGAGAGTGTCTTCAGCAGGGTCGACTTTCCCGCGCCGTTCGGCCCGATAAGCGCAAGGATGCTGCCGCGCTCTGCCTGCAGAGCAATATCCCGCAGCAGCGGTGCGCTGTAGCCGACCGCAAGCGCGTGTGTCTCACAATAACTCATACAGCCCCCTCCCTGCTGTGGCGGCGGACGAGCAGCCAGATGACGATCGGCGCGCCGAACACCGCTGTGACCGAGCTGATGGACAGCTCGGTCGGTGCAAACAGGCTGCGGGCAATCAGATCGCACAGCAAACAGAAGGTGGCTCCGCCGAGCGCACAGCCCGGCAGCACATACAGCGGCCTCGCGCTGCCCAGCGCCTGCCGAACCAAATGCGGCACCGCAATCCCCACAAAGGAAATCGGCCCCGCAAACGCCGTAACGCAGGCCGCCAGCAGACTGGACAGCAGCACCAGCGCTGCCGAGAACGCCCGGACCGGCACACCCACACTGCGGGCGTAGGCCTCGCCCATCTGGTAGGCGGCCATTGGCTTGGAGAGCAGAAACGCGGCCCCCAGACAGGGCAGTACAATAGCGGCCGCTGCCTCCACATTGCCCCATGTCACACCGGAAAAGCTGCCCATTGACCAGTTATGCAGGTTGACGATGTTGGAATCCTGCGCAAAGGCCACCACAATATCGGTCACAGCCGAGCAGATGTACCCGATCATGACACCGCAGATGACAAGGATGCTCATGCGCTGTACACGGCGGGCTACCGCCAGCACAAACGCCATCGCCGCAAGCGCCCCGGCAAAGGCAGCAAGGATCAGGGTCAGTGAGCTTGTCAGCAGGCCTCTGTTCAAAAATACCACCATCGTCAGCGCAACCGCCAGCTTGGCACCGCTTGAGATGCCCATAACGAACGGCCCGGCGATGGGATTTGCAAAAAAAGTCTGCAGCAGATACCCGGCAGCCGACAGGGCTGCCCCGAGCAGTGCGGCCATCACAGCGCGGGGCAGCCGCAGCTGCCAGACAATGCTGCCCGCCAACGCATCCTGCCCGCGGCCCAGCAGCGCGGCTGCTACGGCCCGGGGCGTCAGCGCCACGCTGCCCCAGAACAGGTTGAGCGCAAACAGCGCCAGCAGTGCGCCCGCCATGGAAATATATGCGATTGTCAGGCGTTTGGCGGTGTGCATAATGCCTTCCTTTATATTGCTTGTTTATTCTATCTTCGTCAAAAACTTCAGTTCGCTTTCTGGCGGATTTTCTTGGGTAAACACCCGGTTCATATCCAAAATCAGATCCGGCAGCTCCATGCTCTGCTGAAAAAGGCTCTGTGCCGTACACCAGACATTGCCCTGCTGCACAGCCTTGCAGTCCGCCAGCAGGGGGCATTTTTCCAGCAGCGCCGCAAGCGAATCGACCTCGCCCTCAATGGTGCTGTTGTAGATCAGCACATCGGCATCCTTCGCCCCTGCGTAAAAATTTTCCAGCGAAAGGTTCACGGTGGCCAGATTGTTGCCGTTGTCAGTCAGATCAGCAAACACATAGTCCCCGCCCGCCATCTCGATCATTCTGGCAACATAATCATTGCCCTTGCGCACGGTGGCAAGCCCGTTCGATGTAATGGAGAAAAACGCCACCGTTTTGCCGGTGGACGGCTGCTCTGCCAGCGGGGCAATGCGCTGCTCTGCCTCCGCAAACTGCTGCTCGGCCTGCTCTTTTTTGCCGAGCAGCAAACCGTATAGCTTGACCCATTCCATCCGCGCCAGCGGATTCTCCTCATAGCTGGAGCGTTCGACCAGCACCGGGATGCCGAACCGCTCAAGCTGCTCCTTGACCTCCGGCGTATGGTAGATCATCGTATTTTCGATGGCAAGGCCGCAGTCGGCGGTCAGGATCGTCTCATAATCCGGGGTGCTGTATCGCCCCGCATAGGCGATTCTTCCGTTTTCCATCGCCTCGCGCGCTTGCTTGAGATACCACCCGTCAGCCTGTGTGCCGGACAGTGCTATGCTATCCAACGCCCCGATGCTGATGATCGGATCCATCACGGAGGTCGAAACCAGATAGATGTTTTCAATCGGCTGCTGCAAAATCGTCAGATCCTGCTCCAGCCCGGTCGGCAGGGGCGCATCCTCCGGTACCACAAGATAGCGTTCCTCGCCGATGGTGACAAGGCTGTACCCGCCCGCGCACTCATCGATCGTGAACTGCTCGGCATATTCCAGCGGGTAACGGCCCGTGACCGTCAGCCCGGCAGCGGCAGGTTCTGCCTCCCTTGCAGCACAGCCCGCCAGCAGCAGGGCGGGCAGCACCAAAAGTGCTACCCGCTTCATTCGGCGGCAGCCAGCGTGGCGCTGTCAAAGGTCAGTGTGTAGTCGATCTCATGCGGGGTGCTCATCGCAACGGTATCTGCCGTGACGGCCAGGGCGGTGTCCAGCGCCGCCACAGGAATCTCAAAGGTCGAGTTGCCCTCGGTGTTGGTGGGCAGGTACTTTTCCCCGTCCACCAGCATGTAATCATAGTTCGGGCTGCTCCAGACGATAACGGCAGTCATCGCGCCGTCCGCCACCGTCAGGGCTGCGGGACTCTCCACCGTGGCGCGGCCGCTTCCGCCGGTAAGCGTGACCGCGCAGGTATAGCTGCCATCCTCCGGCAGCACGGCCTCGGCGGCTTCCTCCGCAGCGGGCACAGCGTCTGCAACACTGACGGTATGGTCATACCAAGTGCCCTTGGTGCCGAGGATCGCCAGCGAAAAGTCGGTATCCACAGCCTCCACAGGAATGTCAAAGCCATAGACCTCGTCCGTAGTTCCGTCAGAGTAGGTCACGGTATCCAAAGACGGCTGCAGCCAGTCTGCCTCATGCGCGGGGGCATCGGCGGCGGTGCCGGGGTACAGATTTACGATCTTCTGGGACTGCAGGCTGACATGGAAAACCATCTTTCCGTCTGCCACCGTCAGCGTACCCATCCCCTCGCAGGCTTCATTAGCGTGGAACATGCTGCTGTCGGTCTTGAACTCGGCGGTATACACACCATCCGGCAGGGCAGCCGCCGGTGTTGCCTCGGCTGTATCGGGCGTTTCGGCGGCAGCAGCGCTCTCGCTCTGTGCGGGGACGGTGCTTTCCGCCGCGGAGGTTGCGCCGCAGCCTGCCAGCAGCAGGGTAGCCAGCGTCAGGATCAGGAGCTGTTTCTTCATTTGTCTTTCCTCATATACTTTCTTTGTTTTTTGCGATACGGAAACCGCAATCGCACGCTTTCACCCAAAAACTGCCCGAAGGCAGATCCTTCGGGCAGAGGTTACAAATCAACCGTTCAGGGTGTCGATCGCAGCCTTGGTATGCGCCACATACAGAGCCTGAACCGCATCGATCTCACCCAGACCGGCGATCTGGGTGTTCACGCTGTCAAAGCAGCCTGCGGCATTGAACTGGCTCAGCCACGAATCCTCGTCCGCACCGGCCATGTCGTTGTTGGCGTGGTCACCGGCAACCACCATCAGCGGCCGCAGCACGACCTTGGTATAACCGGCTGCCTTCACAGCCTCGATCACAGCCTCGCAGGCGGTATCCTCCGGCTCGCCCTCCACAGTGCCGATAAAGACATTCTCATAGCCGAGCGTCTGCATCGCCGTCTGCATTTGGCTGTAGCTGACCTTGGCCGTGTGGGAGGTGCCATGCCCCATAAACACAAAGGCGGTCCCATCAGCAGCGGCGGCAGCGGCATCCTCATATCCGGCGGTCTTGACAGCCTCCTCGGTGATGGCGGTCGCAACGGCCTCCTTATCGTCATTGATGACCGTCGCATCGCTGCCCACCTCGCCCAGCAGCGGCTCGGCGATAGCAACGCTCTCAAACTTGTCCTTGTAGGCGTCAATCGCCTCGCACATCTCATCGTACTCCGCGCCGTGCATCAGATGCGTCGGCTGGACGACCAGATTCTTGACGCCGTTGGCCACAGCACGGTCCAGCGCCTGCTGCATGTTGTCGATTTTCTCGCCGTCACGGGCCTGCACATGGTTGATGATGATCTGGGCGGTAAAGGCGCGGCGAACGCTCCACTCGGGGTATGCGGCCTGCAGGGCATCCTCAATGCCCTTGATGTCCGCCGCACGGCTGCCGTTGAAGGAGGTGCCGAAGCTGACGACCAGCAGCTCATTCTCGCCAATGTCATCTGCGTTGCGGGGATCATCCAGCGCAGCATCACCGGTATCGCGGCCGAAGTAGTCGGGGTCGGCGTTCTCGCCCTCCACCATCTCCTTCTGGGTGTCGGTCAGGGCATCCCACGCAGCCTTGGCGGCCTCGCACTGGGCATCGGTGTCCTCGGTGCGGGTCTGCACATAGATCGCATCAATCAAGTCGGCACAATTCTGGGCAGCCATCTCGTCTGCATCCCCTTCCTCTGTGCTCTGGGCGGGGGCGGCCTCGCTCACAGCCACGCTCTCGGGCGTGCTGTCAACGGGGGCGGTGCTGCCGCAGCCGGCCAACAGTGCGGTGGACAGGGCTGCCGCCATCAGCGCGGCGGCGGCTTTCTTACAGTTGCGTTTTCTCATGGGTTCTGCTTCCTTTCTAAAACAGCCATTGCCGAGGAAGCAGCACACACCCAAACAAGCCCGAACAAAAAACGAGGCCTTTTGCGTGCAGAATGGCAACACAAAAAGACCTCGGCTTTTAAGCAGGTTCCTTGCGGTACAACCAATTCCTCGTGATTTGGGGCGTTTAGCCCCCGTACCCGGCAGCGGGCAGGTTTCCTGGCTGAAAGCTCTGCGCCTGCCGCCGCCTTCCCGGGCTATGGCCCAGTGGCTGATGCTCCTGCATCGTGGCGGCAGACTCCCTTATCACAGTGACGAGATCGCGCGGGATTGACACCCGCTTCCCTTTTACCCTTTTCTATGCGCATACCGTGCATAAAAAGGCACCTGCTGTCGTATTCAGTTTTACTGTGTCAGTATAGCACAAGAAGGTAAGAAACGCAAGAATAATATTTTACGGCACCGGTATTTTTCTTTATATAATACAGATACGGCTCAGGTCTGTGCTGCGCCGTCAACGCTGAGGATCTCCCCGGTCACATAGCTTGCCATATCGCTGGCAAGGAAAAGGAATACATTTGCGACCTCCTCCGGCTCGGCCATGCGGCCCAGCGGGATCGGCGCACAGACGCGGCGGACGATCTCCTCTGGCAGATTTGCGACCATATCAGTGCGGGTAACACCCGGCGCAACCGCGTTGACACGGATGTTGTCGCGGCCAAGCTCCCGCGCAAGGCTGCGGGTCATGCCGTTGACAGCGAACTTGCTGGTGGGATACCCCACACCGGACGGCTGGCCGTACAGGCTGACCATCGAGCTGGTGTTGATGATCGAACCGCCGCCCTGCGCCTTCATACGGATCGCCGCCGCACGGCAGCCGTTGAACACAGCCGTCACATTCAGATCCATGATCCGCTGGAACGCCTCCGGCGTATACTCATACAGCGGCTCCCGGGCGGAAATGCCTGCATTGTTGACGAGAATGTCAATGCGCCCAAAGCGATTCTCCACCTCGGAAAATGCCGCATCAAGGGCAGCGTAATCGGTAAGATCGGGTGCCATACCGATGACCTCCCACGCAGGATTTTCCGACTTCAGCTGTGCAAGCGCCTTGTCAACCGTTTCCTGACGCGAGCCGAACAGTGCTACCGATGCACCGTTTTTAAGGAATACCTCAGCGACAGAAAACCCGATACCGCGCGTGCCGCCTGTGATGATTGATGATGACATGGACATGAACGCCCTACCTAAAACGAATTATATCAAGACCATCGTGACTGCCGAGGCCAAGCTGGACTTGGAGCGCAAGGGTGTCCAGAGCTACCAGCGGGACATCTACGCCCGGTTCCTCTGCTTCGGCAACGGTGCGCTGACCTCGCTGTATGACCATTCGGACGGTTTCTTTCGCCGCCAGCTCATCCTGACCACCAAGGACAAGCCCACCGACCGCACGGATGACCCCTTCCTTGTGGAGAAGATGTGCGCCGAGTTGGAAGGCATCCTGCTCTGGTGTCTGGAAGGGCTGCACCGGCTGGTGCAGAACGATTTCCGCTTCACGGTCAGCGAACGAGCCGCCGCCAACGTGGACACCATCAAGCGCAGCAGCAACAATGTCATCGACTTCATGGAGTCCGAGGGTTACTTCCGCTTCAAGGCGGACTATTCCATCAGCTCCAAGGACTTCTATGAAATCTACAAACTGTGGTGCGAGGACAACGCCTGTCACAGCGTATCGGCGATCCGTTTCAGCGCAGAGCTGCGCCAGAACGACCGCCGCTACAACCTTGAAGCCACCAACAACATCTACCTGCCCGGTGGCCGCAGGGTGCGGGGCTTCGTGGGCATCGAGCCGCTTGTCCACCCCTGTCCGTAAAAAGTGCATTTTTTCACGGAAGAAGTTCGTACAACCTGTACGGTCTGTACTTGTACGCACCTGTACGGCGCATTTTGAGAAAATTAAGCGTTTTATCGCCTGTATTTTGCTCATTTGTACGCCGTACGAACCGTACGGGTTATTTGAAGTCCGTACAGATTTTTTGTACACCCCAAAAAGGAGCGTGATCTATGAAAGCCCAATATGGCATTTTAAGATTCAAAAAGTATAAGGGGCCTGCCATCAGCCCCATCGAAGCCCACAACGAGCGCACCAAGGAGCAGTACGCCAGCAACCCGGATATTGATGTGAGCCGGAGCCGCTACAACCTCCATCTGGTGCAGCCGCAGGGCAGGTACCGGGAAGAAGCCGACCGCATGATTTCTGCTGCTAATTGCCGTGTCCGCAAGGACAGCGTGCGTGTAGTGGAAGCTCTTGTCACCGCCAGCCCGGAGTTTTTCAAGAATAAGACCAACCGGGAGATCAGGGCGTATTTCGAGTACGCCTTGAAATTTTTGGAGGGTAGGCAGCGCCCGGATACCTTTCTCTCTGCCGTTGTCCACATGGACGAGAAAACGCCCCACCTGCACCTCTGTTTTGTGCCCCTGACTGCTGACGGACGGCTGAGCGCGAAAGAAATCATTGGCAACCGCAAGAGCCTTGTGAAGTGGCAGGACGAGTTCTGGCAGCACATGGTCAAGCAGTACCCGGAGTTGGAGCGTGGTGAAAGCGCCAGCCAGACCGGACGGGAGCACATCCCGCCCCGGCTGTTTAAGGAGATGACCCAGCTGACCAAGCAGAAGGAGCAGCTGGATGCCCTGCTGGTGGGTATCAATCCCTTCAACGGCAAGAGCCGTGCGGCGGAGATCGGCAAGCTGCTGGACAGCTATATCCCGGCAGTGTCCAAAATGCGCACCGAGCTGAACCGCTATCAGGTCGCCTTCACCAAGACCGCCACCGAAAATGAAAAGCTGAAAGAGAAAAACAAGACGCTCTCTGCCTCGCTGGACAAAGCGAAGGACGGGAGCGTCTTGAAGCGTCTGGAGGATGCCAAGCTGCGGCAGGACTATGAAGCCGCCCTGAAAACGTTGGACAGCATCCCGCCGGAAGTCATCAGATTTTATGAGAACCGCACGCAGGAGCCTGTGATGCGCCACGATAAGTAAGGAGAACTGCCTATGTGTGATAAAATGTACGAGAATGTGAAATCTTTGGATTATACGAAAAAGTTCTTGCAGTCGGACTCTGATCCGGCTACAATGGAGATGGTCACTCGAACCAATGCCGTCAAGTCTCCGACCAACAGCCCTAAAGCCCCGAAGCTGGTGTACACGGTAAAGGAGGTCGCGCAGATGCTGGCCATCAGCCAGCGTGCCGCCTACAACCTGTGCAACAGCACCACCGAGTTCCGTGTCCTGCGGGCAGGCGGAAGCATCCGCATCCCGAAGGACAGCTTCGATGCGTGGCTCTACCGGGCAGCTTGATAAGGAGGCAAATCTATGGCATATATCACGAAACGCGGCAGCTCTTACAGTGTCCGCTACACCTATCAGGATGAGCACGGCAAGAGCTGCGACAAATGGGAGAGCTTTCCCACCAAAGAGGAGGCGGTCAAACGCCAGAAGCAGATCGAGCACGAGCTGGCGACCGGCAATTTCCTGATCCCGTCCACGGTGACGGTAGCAGAGTTCCTGATGGACTGGCTGCCCAAGCAGTGCAGCAAGCACAAGTGGGCACCCAAGACCTACCAGTCCAATCTGGCCCTCATCCAGAACCTCATCATCCCCTATATCGGGGAGATGCAGATGCAGAAGCTGCGACCCTACCACATCGAAGCCCTGTACGACACCCTGAGCAAGACCCCTTGCGGACAGTATGTGGGCGGCAAGCGGCGAGACCTCTCGCCCAAGCAGCAAAAGCGCACCCTCTCCGGCACTACCCTCCATGAAGTCCACCAACTGCTGCACAATTCCTTTCTGCTGGCGGTGGAGTGGGGCATCCTTATCAAAAGCCCCGTCCCGGTGGAAGCGCCCAAAAAGACCACCCAAGAGCGCAGCATCTGGGAGGTGGAGGAGATGCGGGCAGCACTGGACAGCATGAATGACCCCATCCTGCATCTGGCGGTGCACCTGACGCTGGTGGGCGCACTGCGGGAAGGGGAGGTGGCAGGTCTGACCCTGGAGGACATCGACTTTGATGCTGCCAACGGCATGGGCACCTTCACCGTCAACCGTTCCATGCAGCGGGTGCAGAAGGACACGCTGGCACAGGTGGACAAGGGCTGCATCCTCCGCATCTTCCCGGACAAGCTGGAGGGCAGCAAGACCTCCCTCATCCTGAAGGACACCAAGACCGAAGCCTCCTGCCGCACCATCTTTATGACCGCCGCCCTGCGGGAGGAACTGAAGCAGTGGCTGGAACGGCTGAAAAGGGAAGAAGCCCTCGACCCGGAGCGGTACCGCAACAGCGGGATGCTGCTGCGGCTCCCCAACGGTCTGGCGGTGGAGCCGGTGCTCATCCGCAAAAAGTTCCTGAAATGGCAGGACGCACACCCGGAGTTCCCCCGCATCGTCTTTCATGGTCTGCGGCATTCCAGTGCCACCTACCAGTTGATGATCTCTGGTGGCGACATCAAGGCGGTGCAGGGGACCACAGGACACGCCAGTGCGGATATGCTGGTGAACACCTACGCCCATATCCAGCAGTCCTCCCGTGTGGAGCTGGGCAAGAAGTTTGAAAGCGGCTTCTATGCCAAGCCCGACACCCCCAGCCCGCAGGCTGTACCCGCCGCAGGCGAACCCACCATCTCCATGACGGCTCTTTTGGAGTTGCTCAAGGATGCCGACCCG
>ERZ773209.98-NODE-98-length-64411-cov-8.961527_pt1 | contig 64411 bp, 59 predicted proteins | sample MGYA00511109_ERZ773209 | MGnify/ENA primary metagenome ERZ773209 (study PRJEB29015, sample SAMEA2737786) | human gut metagenome | biome: human gut; feature: human-associated habitat; material: faeces | place: China | collected 2012 ...
GAGCCCGGGGGTACAGGGGGCGGCGGCGACTGGCCGCCCCCTGTGCGCTCCCTGCACCATGACTGCCATAACGCAGACAATTAACCGGGAGCGCAATCGGCCCGGAAGTAACACAGAAGCTGTAGCCCTGCTAAGCGCAGCGCGAACAGGGACATTTCCGGTTGCGCCGTTATTTTGCCGGGTGGCGGCTGGCGCCTTACCCGGCCTACGGTCCGCGTCATGTTTAGCCTTCCCCCCTCTCCCCGCCGGGAAGAGGGATTGCCTCAGGCGCTGGCGCCGTCCAGCCGCGCCACTTGCTCCGCGCTCAGGCTCAGCGCCGCCGCGCGGGCAAAACTCTCCACCTGAGCCACGCTGGTGGCACTGGCGATCGGCGCGGTCACCCCTTCGCGGCCGATCAGCCACGCCAGGGCCACCTCAGCCGGCTTCGCGCCCTGCTCGTCCGCGACCGCCGCCAGGGTATCGATAATCCGCATCCCGCGCGGATTCAGGTACTTACCAATCCCGCTTCCGCGCTGGCTCTGTGTCAGATCCGACGGCTGGCGGTACTTACCGGTTAAGAACCCCGAGGCCAGGCTGTAGTAGGTCACCACCCCGATATCGCGGCTGACGCAGAGATCGCACAGCGCGCCTTCAAACGCAGAGCGGTGGTAGAGGTTATATTCCGGCTGCAGCACCTGCCACGCAGGCAAGCCGCCCTTACGCGCCACCTCCAGCGCCCCCGCCAGCTGCATCGCATCGAGGTTAGAGGCCCCCATCGCGCGGATTTTTCCGGCCTGCTGCAGGCTGTGGAAGGCCTCCAGCGTTTCCGCCACCGGGGTTTGCGGATCCGGCCAGTGGGAGAAATAGAGGTCGATATAATCGGTATTCAGGCGACGCAGAGAGTCGTCAACCGCCTGTTGGATCCAGGCTTTGCTGAGCCCTTTATGGCCGGGGAGGCCGAGATCGGAGCCGACTTTGGTGAAAATTTTGACTTTATCGCGCATGCCGGGGCGCGCCTGTAGCCAGCGGCCGATTATGGTTTCAGATTCGCCGCCCTGGTTGCCCTCCGCCCAGCGGGAATAAACATCCGCCGTATCGATAGCGTCAAAACCGTGGTCAACGAAAGCATCAAGAAGAGCAAAACTGGTTTTTTCATCGATGGTCCAGCCAAAGACGTTGCCGCCAAAGACTAATGGGGCGATGGAAAATCCGGTTTTGCCCAAAGGACGTGTCATCATGCCGAGTACTCCTTAGCTTATATTCTGCTTCCCTCAGGTAACCACAGGGGTCAGGAGAGGAGGTCGATTGGATAATCAGAAAAGGAATCTTACGGCGGGCGCTCCACGCCCGCAGGTACACTCTGACATTATGTCCCGGAATAAACATCAAAGCTAAAATATTTGCCAGCTAATTTTTTATAGGTGCCGTCGGCAAGAATCTTCGCAATCGCGCCGTTAATTTCCTGACGCAGCGCCTCATCGTCTTTACGCAAACCTATCGCCGCCCCGGCGCCAAACAGCGTATCGTCCTGCAGATGGCCGCCGACAAAGGCGAATTCCTTACCCTGCGGCTGCTGCAGGAAGCTGTAGTCGGCCATCATCCCGGAGAGCACCGCGCCGTCGATGCGCCCCGACTCCAGGTCACGCACCACGCTATCGGCCCCCTGGTAGGCCACAATGTTTATCCCCTGCGGCCGCCAGTGCTGGTTAACATACGTCTCCTGCGCCGAGCCCTGCTCCACGCCGATGGTTTTGCCCTTCAGCTGTTCCGGCGTATTGCCTTGCAGGGTATTTTTACGCGCCACGAGGAACACCGGCCCGTTATACAACTTGTCGCTAAAGGCAATCTGCGCTTTGCGCTTCTCGGTCATATACATCCCGGAAAGGATCGCGTCGAATTTACGCGCCTTCAGCGCCGGGATAATGCCGTCGAAATTGCTTTCCACCCACACGCATTTCGCCTGCAGCTGCTGACAAATGGCGTTGCCTAAATCGATATCAAACCCCGCCAGCTTGCCCTGCGGATCTTTCCATTCAAACGGCGCGAAAGTCGGGTCGACGCCGAAGCGGATCTCCTTTCCCCCTTCGGCCAGCGCCGACGTCGACGCCATTAATGCCAGCCATAGCAACAGTGATTTTTTCATTCGCGTTCTTCTCCAGAGATTAGCGACAGTGTTTTTCCACCAGACGGGCGAACAGCGTCGCGCCGATGGTGATAATGTCATCGTTAAAGTCGTAGCCGGGGTTGTGCACCATGCAACCGCCCTTCTCCCCTTTCTCGCCATTGCCGAGCAGGAAGTAGCTGCCCGGGCGTTCGCGCAGCATAAAAGCGAAATCCTCGCTGGCGTTCATCGGCGAGACCGACTCCAGGACCCCTTCGCGGCCAAACACCTCCAGCGCCAGCGCCCGGGCGAAATCGGTCTCTTCAGGACTGTTGGTTAATACCGGATAGGAGTCGTAAACCTCCACTACGCTGCTGGCGCCATAGCTTTTGGCGGTAAAGTCAGCGAGCTCGTGAATACGCTTGATCAGCAGGTCGCGGATTTCCGGCTTCATCGCCCGCACGCTCAGCTCCATCACCGCGCTCTCCGGAATGACGTTGGAGGCGATACCGGCCTGGAAGGTGCCGACGCTGACCACTGCCGTTTCTCCCGGCGGCACGTTGCGCGCCACAATGCTCTGCAGGGCCATCACCAGCGCCGCACCGGCGACGATCGGGTCGACGGTGCGCTCGGGGTGGGCGCCGTGGCCGCCGTAGCCGGTAATCGTGATTTTGACGGTGTCCGCCGAGGCCATGAAGTTGCCGGCGTAGAAGCCCAGCTTGCCTACAGGCAGGCCTGGCATGTTGTGCAAGCCAAAGATGCGTTCGCAGGGGAACTGCTCGAACAGGCCGTCTTTAATCATTAAATCCGCGCCGCCGATAGCCTCTTCCGCCGGCTGAAAAATCAGATGCACCGTGCCGTTGAACTGACAGGCCGGCGAGGCGATATATTTCGCCGCCGCCAGCAGAATGGTGGTGTGACCGTCATGGCCGCAGGCGTGCATTTTTCCTGGCGCCGTGCTGGCCCAGGGTAAACCGGTGGTTTCCTCGATCGGCAGGGCATCCATATCGGCGCGTAAACCGATGGTGCGCGGAGAATCGCCTTTGCTCAGGCTGCCGACCACGCCGGTCTTGCCGAGACCGCGCGTCACCTGATAGCCCCATTCCGTCAGCTTGCTGGCGACCAGTTCGCTGGTATTAAACTCTTCAAGACTTAATTCCGGATTGGCATGTAAATAATGACGGATAGAAATCATTTCCGCTTCCGTCGCTTTAATTTCTGGAATTACATAATCACTCATGCCGCTCTCCGGGAAATAAATTAAGGACTTATCACGGTATCGCGATGAAAAGTTTATGCAAGCAGCATTTCTAATACCTGGAATGGACGCATCTTATTTAATAATTCACTCATCACAGCGCAATGAATAATAAAAATAGTGCAATTAAAAAATAAAAGTTTATTTTTTTGAGGATTTCCCGTTATTTACCCTACCGTGCGCGGCCACATCCAGCGTTATATAAAATAAACGGGCAGGCAATTACAGAGGCTTTTCCTTCTCGCAATCGTTGCGCTGGCGGGCTGCAGCGCGCCGATCGCCGCCGCTTCCAGCGGCGTGGCGTCAGATACCGCCTCGTTGTCCTCGAAGGTCAACGTTTATCATCTGACCGAAAAAGAACTGTCCACCCAGGCAACGATCAATGGTTATAAATACTGGCCGGATGCTGCGCTGGATCCGTAGCTTTCCGCGAGTGCGCCATCGCCGGATCAGGCTTTTCCTGACCCGGCGTCGCGGAGCAGCGCATTTAGTGGCCGAGGGCGCCGCTCACCAGAATCGAGGTGATGATCCCGGTCGCCGCGGCGATCAGCACATAGTTACCATCGATATAGGACCAGTGATGGCCTTCCGGCGGGGGCGGCAGGCCGCGGTCGCTCCAGTCGCGGACGCGATATTCATCGCCACGGAACGGCGCCGGAGCCGGGTGGCCTTTGCGGAAATCGTTCCCGCGCCAGGCGAAATGGTCCTGCTCATGACGTGCCAGATCGCGTTTGTCATGGCCGTCGCGATCCGGGCCACGCTGGTCATGGTCGCCCTGATGATGCGCGTCAGGTCCGCCCTGCGGTGCATGCCCGTCATGGTCCGGACCGTTCTGCCACACCGTGGGTTGCCCCGGACGATGGCCGTCGTTCGGGCCATCGGCAAAGGCCGGGACACTCAGCACACAGGATAAAATTACTGCCAGAGAAATCATCTTTTTCATGGTACACCTCCTGATTCATCTCCTTTGTACCGGGCAAATGTGAAGAAAGAGTGAGTAACTGGTTAACCAGGACGATTCCTGGCATCGGCTGTTACTGTGCTGCGCAACAGCCAGGCAGCGGGAGGAAGGACAATAAAAAAGGCCGCTTTCGCGACCTTTATTCAGACAGGTAAAAGGACTTATTCAGTCACTTTATTTTTTAACTCTTCGGCGCCGGTTTTGGTTTTATCCCAGCCCTTTTCCGCACCGGATTTGGTGGCGTTCCAGCCTTTTTCACTGACCTCTTTGGTCTTATCCCACCCCTTCTCGGTGCCTTCTTTGGTCTTGTTCCAGGTTTTCTGCGCGCCTTCGCTCACCTGGCTGCCGACGCTGTCCTGCTTGCCTTCGGCGGCGTGTTTCGCCTTCAGCTGCTGCTCTTCGCCCTCGTGCTGGGCCTGATGCAGCTTCTCTTTAGCGGTGTTGGCGTTGGCATTCGCCGCCGCGACGGTATCATCTGTTGCATGTGTTGTCGCAGCAAAAACCGGAGCCGCAACCAGAATAGCCGATAACGCAATCATTGCTTTTTTCATAATATCCTCTCTCACGTGTCGTGTTATGAGTCGCATTCAGGATGGCACAACGAACCGGGGATGACATTAGGAATTAGCCTGAAAAACGTCTTCGACCTCCAGCCATGGCAGAAAATGCTGCCGCCGCGCGCGCCCTGTCGGCGTTGGCATAATTTCCAACATGTTTGTTACATTTTATGAAATTTGCCCTTGATATACTTGCCGTTGACGTTTACTCGAGAATAATTCTCAGAATCATTATATTTATAAATTGGCAAACGGAACTCATTTTATGGCAAGAAAATCAGTAAGATCGCTGTTACTTACTGCGCTGCTCGCGACGCCCCTCCTCAGCTATGCAACCCAATATCCCCTGACGGTCACGGACCTTGACGGCCGGCAGGTCACCCTCGCCAAAGAGCCGCAGCGTATTATTTTGCAGGATGGTCGCGACATTATGACCCTCGCCCTGCTGGATCGGGACAATCCGTTTAAACGGCTGGTGGCATGGAATAATCTGGCGAAAAAGCAGGATGTTGCCACCTGGCAGATGCTGAAAACGACGTGGCCCCAGTCGGCCACGATCCTTGACATGGGCTTCAGCGATAAAGGGAACGTCGATCTTGAAAGCGTCATCGCCCGTCAGCCGGATCTGATGATCGCCCAGCTGCGCGCCAGGCCAGCGCTGATGGAGAGCGGCGTCATCGACAAGCTCAGCGCCCTGCACGTTCCGGTGCTGTTTGTCGACTATGAGATCGACCCGGCGAAAGATACCGCCCCCAGCATCGACCTGCTGGGCAAAGTCCTTAACCGCGAGAGCCAGGCCAAAGCCTTTACCGATTACTATCGTCAGCAGCTGCAGACGATTCGCCAGAAAACCGCGGCCATCACGCCGAAGGCCAACGTCTTCGTGGAAGCGCTGGCCGGCAACAGCGACGCCTGCTGCTTTACTCACGGCCACAGCGGCTGGGGCGGGCTGGTGGAGGCGGTCGGGGCGAACAATATCGGTTCGCAGCTGCTGCCGGGCGCCTCCGGGTTCGTTTCGCTGGAGAAAATCATCAGTATGAAGCCCGACGCCTGGATCATGACCGGCTCGAAGCGCGGCAACAGCCAGGTGCTGCCCCTGGGCTATGCGGTTAAGCCGGAGGCGGTGAAGGCCCAGGCGCAGACGCTGCTGGCGCGACCTGGGGTCAGCCAGATCCCGGCGGTACAGGAAAAGCGGGCCTATGGCGTTTATCACCACTTCTATAACCACCCGTGGAATATTGTCGGCATGGAATACCTGGCGAAAGATATCTACCCGCAGGCCTTCGGCGATCTCAACCCGGATGAGTCGTACCATTATATCGTGCGCCATTTCACCGACCTGCCGGACCAGCCGTTCGTCTTCTCCTGGCAGCAAAGCGAGTAATCCAGCATGCGTTTAACCTCCGACTCCGTGCTCGACGGGCTGCCCGCCGGGACCTCTGGCGTGATGGATGACTATCGCCGTATCGTGCGTCGCCGTCTGCTGCTGATCCTCCTGCTGGCGCTGTTGATTGTCGCATCGCTGCTGCTCGATTTTATGCTCGGCCCCTCCGGTCTGCCGCTGCAGAGCCTGTGGCAGACGTTAACCGATCCGGCCAGCGCCGATCCGGGCACGCGCGCCATCGTCTGGGATATCCGTCTGCCCTATGCGGTGATGGCGATTATCGTCGGTCTGGCGCTGGGACTGGCCGGCGCCGAAATGCAGACCATCCTCAATAACCCGCTGGCCAGCCCGTTTACCCTCGGCGTCTCCTCGGCTGCGGCGTTTGGCGCCGCGCTGGCGATTGTGCTCGGTATTGGCCTGCCCGGTATTCCCGGCCAGTGGTTTATCTCAGCCAACGCCTTTATCTTCGCCCTGCTGGCGGCCCTGCTGCTGGACGGCATCACCCGCTGGACCCAGGTGGCCACCTCCGGCGTCATTCTGTTCGGCATCGCGCTGGTCTTTACCTTTAACGCTCTGGTCTCGATGCTGCAGTTCATCGCCAACGAAGACACGCTGCAGGGGCTGGTGTTCTGGACCATGGGCAGCATCGATCGCGCCTCCTGGAGCAAAGTCGCCATCCTGCTGGTCGCCCTGGCGCTGGTGATGCCCCTGTCGCTGCGCAGCGCGTGGAAGCTGACCGCCCTGCGGTTGGGCGAGGACCGGGCCATCAGCTTTGGCATTAACGTTCGCCGTCTGCGCCTGACCACGCTGCTGCGGATCAGCATTCTGTCAGCGCTTTCGGTGGCCTTTGTCGGGCCAATCGGCTTTATCGGCCTGGTGGCGCCGCATATTGCGCGGATGCTCTTCGGCGAAGACCATCGCTTTTACCTGCCCGCCAGCGCGCTGATCGGCGCCCTGGTGCTCTCCCTGGCCTCCATCGCCTCGAAAAACCTGATCCCGGGGGCCATTATTCCGGTGGGGATCGTCACTTCCCTGGTCGGGGTCCCGTTCTTTTTGAGCATCATTTTACGTCATCGGGGGCAGATATGAGCGACCAGACATTATCCGGGCTGTCGCTGTCTCACTTCAGCGCCGGCTACCCCAGACGCAAGGTGATCGAGAACCTGACGGTTCCCCATCTGCCGCGAGGGAAAATCACCGCGCTGCTGGGGCCAAACGGCAGCGGTAAATCAACGTTAATGCGGGCGATGGCGGGTCTGGGCCCCTGCCGCGGCGAGCTGCTGCTGGAGGGGGAAAATCTGCTGACGCAGCCGTTCTCACGTCGCGCAGAGCAGGTAGTCTATCTTCCGCAGACGCTGCCCGCCGGCGTGCATCTGCATGTGCTGGAGTCGATTATCGTTGCCCAGCGCGCCGCCGGAGGACGCCACAGTCCGCAGCGCCAGGAGGAAGTGATGGCGCTGCTGCGACAGCTGGGGATTGCCCATCTGGCGATGAGCTACCTCGATCAGCTCTCCGGCGGGCAAAAGCAGCTGGTGGGTCTCGCCCAGTCGCTGATCCGCCAGCCGCGCCTGCTGCTGCTCGACGAACCGCTCAGCGCCCTTGACCTCAACTACCAGTTTCACGTGATGGATCTGGTGCGCCGGGAGACCCGGCGGCGCAACATCGTGACCCTGGTGGTGGTGCACGACATCAATATTGCCCTGCGTCACGCCGACCACGTGCTGATGCTCAAGGCGGGCCAGCTGCTCGGCGACGGCACCCCGGCCGCGGTCATCACCCCCGAGACTCTGGCGGCCGTCTATGGGGTGCGCGGGCGTATTGAACCCTGTTCGCAGGGGGTGCGGCAGGTGATTATTGACGGCCTGGTGGACAGCGAGGCCTGACCGCGGCGCGGGGATGGTTGGTCCTCCCCGCGGCCGCCGGCTTAGTGATCGAGATAGATATAGTTTTCCCAGCTTTTCATACGGATCAGGATCTTCCTGATCAGCGACAGCTCTTTCAGATGATCCGAGTAGACCGCCGCCTCGAGGGTGGCCCCCTGCGGCAGAGCGTATTCGGCAAAACGCGGATCGGTCACCTTCAGCACCACCAGCGCCCGGCCATGGGTATTGAGCGCGTCTGTGGTCAGCAGTTTGCCCTGCCCCTGGAACTGGCTCTCGCCAATCGCCGGCAGCACGTCGGCCACTTCTCCGCGAAAGACGGTGCCCGGGATAGCCGGAAACATCAGCTCCGCGGGCTCGCCTTTGTGCAGACGCTGCAGGGCGTTCTGGCGAAATGCCGCGACGTACTCCCGCGAGGCGGCGCCCTCCACCGGCACAAAGGTCATCAGCGGGATCATCCCCAGCGCAGTGGACATGGTGCCCGGCCGTAAGCCGACGGTACTGACATAGCCATCCTCCGGGGCGCGGACGACGGTGTTCTCCAGCTGAAACTGCGCCTTTTGCAGCTGCGCCAGCAGGGAGGCCACGGTGGTGTTTTTGCCCTTCACCACCGAGTCCAGCGCATTACGCGCCTGAACCACCTTCGCCTGAGCCGCGCTGACGCTGGCTTCATCGGCTTTCCACGTCTGCAGACGGGTATCAACCATTTGATCGGAGAAGGCGCCCTGGGCATGGCCCTTCCGATAGCGGGCATACTCCCGCCGCGACTGGTCGCGCTGGGCCACCGCACGGCTCAGCTCGGCCTGCGCCTGGCTTAACGCCGCGTTTAAGGAGAGCGCATCCTGACTGGCTGCTTTTATCTGCGCCTGCAGATCGTCTACTTTCGCCTGGAACGGCGTCGGGTCGAGGGTAAACAGCACATCGCCCTTATGCAGCATCTGGTTAGGCTTCACCGGTACGCTCTGCACCCGGCCGCGTACCTGCGACACAATCGGCACGGTGCGAAACACCTGGTTACCGACGTCGGTATAAGGGAAGTTGTAGTTCATCCCGAAGATCACCGCGCCAATCAGGGCGATACCGCCGAGCACCGCCGTCGGCACGGTCCACTTATTGAGCGGGATGCGAAAAACTTTAAACACCACGATGCATAGCGCGGCGTAGGTCAGCAACATTAACGTTTCCATTATTTTGCCTCCTTCGCTTTCAGAACGTCCACCTCGCGCTGGAACTGTTCCAGCTGCTGGACCACCGTTTCCAGACGCTGATGCAGCGCCTGCTGCTCGTCGGCAATGTGGCGCATCCCCCATCCGCGGTCTTCGCGCCACAGCGTCGCCCAGATCCATAACAAGGGCCACAGCGCGTGGAGGGTAAATAAGCTGACCCAACCGGCATAATGAATCGCATCCTGATGAGGATGACGCCGCTCTTTGGCGATTTCATAAGGAATATCGTGAATAACAATCACGCCATAAAAAAGTATTAAGGCCACGGCGATCAGAATGGCCAGCGCCACATAGTCCAGGGTCATAAAATAACTCCAGAGTGCAAGGTTAAATAAATAAAACAGCCAGATTCAGGCGTAACGGGGCCGGGGGAAAAAGCGCGCTTAGCGCTTTCCCTGGCGGTAATAGCAACGTGATGGCGTGAATCTGCCGAATCGGATTTAGAATTTCTCAGGAATATGACGGTCGATGGAGATCAGCTTGCCTTTTTTCACCGTGATATATCCCCCCTCGCGCAGCGCGGCCAGCACCTGGTACACATAGCTGCGCGAGAGATTGGTTCGTTTAATAATAAATGCCGACAGGCTCTCATGCTGACCCCCATCAATTTCGCCGCGATATAAATAGCGCGACAGCATCGATTTAATGGTCTGAAAGCTGGTCTGGCTGCCGCGTTCATAGTGGGCATCAAGGGCAAATATGCCCATATAGGCCAGGATCGTGGTCAGCTCTTGCATATAGCCCGGCGACGAATGAAAGAATATTCGCTCAAAATCGCTGGCGGTTATTTTCGCCAGCTGGCACTCGCCCAGACACTGATAATAGAGCGCGACCGACGGACAATAATGTTCCAGTAATCCTAACGGCATATGCGCGATAACAATCCCGACCAGGTTCTGCTCATCGCCAAAGGCCAATGTCATTTGCCCCTGCAGCAGAAAGTAGAGATAGCCCGGCTGCGGAATAAAGCCCTGGTCTTTGCCCAAACTCAGCGTTTCACTGCAGGAGATCACCGCCGGCAGATGCGTAGTCAGCGTCAGCTTCTGGTACCGATCGTAAATATCGCCAAAACTGGGGTTCATCGCGCTACGCACTCCTTTACCTTTGGCCACCGCGGCGGGGCTAACCGCGACCTGTTGAACTATACCTAAGCGGGTGGGGAAGGAAAAGTCCAGATCTGGAGTGGCGAAATATTCCGCCTGGCTCACATTTTTTACCCTCGCCTCCCTGTTTCGTGACCCAATCGTTCCGCTTACCGGTGGGCTGTGCTTTAATGAGCTAAACCGGTTTAATAAAGTTTAGCTTAGAGGAGCTTGTCGTATGAATGGAAAAATCTGGGTACTCGGCGATGCGGTCGTCGATCTCCTGCCCGATGGAGAGGGCCGCCTGCTGCAATGCCCCGGCGGCGCGCCGGCCAACGTGGCGGTCGGCGTGGCGCGGCTCGGCGGTGACAGCGGGTTTATCGGCCGCGTCGGCGACGATCCCTTCGGCCGTTTTATGCGTCACACCCTGGCGCAGGAGCAAGTGGATGTGAACTATATGCGCCTCGATGCGGCGCAGCGCACCTCCACGGTGGTGGTCGATCTCGATAGCCACGGGGAGCGCACCTTTACCTTTATGGTCCGTCCGAGCGCCGACCTGTTCCTTCAGCCCGAGGATCTCCCGCCGTTTGCCGCCGGTCAGTGGCTGCACGTCTGCTCCATCGCTCTCAGCGCGGAGCCGAGCCGCAGCACGACATTCGCGGCGATGGAGGCGATAAAGCGCGCCGGGGGCTATGTCAGCTTCGACCCCAATATCCGCAGCGACCTGTGGCAGGATCCGCAGGACCTTCGCGACTGTCTCGACCGGGCGCTGGCCCTCGCCGACGCCATAAAACTTTCGGAAGAGGAGCTGGCGTTTATCAGCGGCAGCGACGACATCGTCAGCGGCATCGCCCGGCTGAACGCCCGCTTCCAGCCGACGCTACTGCTGGTGACCCAGGGTAAAGCGGGGGTCCAGGCCGCCCTGCGCGGGCAGGTTAGCCACTTCCCTGCCCGCCCGGTGGTGGCCGTCGATACCACCGGCGCCGGCGATGCCTTTGTCGCCGGGCTACTCGCCGGCCTCGCCGCCCACGGTATCCCGGACAACCTCGCAGCCCTGGCTCCCGACCTCGCGCTGGCGCAAACCTGCGGCGCCCTGGCCACCACCGCCAAAGGCGCCATGACCGCCCTGCCCTACAGGGACGATCTTCAGCGCTCGCTGTGATCCCCTTGGGCCGGTTAACGGCCCACTTTGCTGGCGACATCACAATTCTTAAACCGGTTTAGCAATTTTTATTTTCACCGCGTTACCGACATGTTTACCATATCAACTAAACCGGTTTAGCAAACATTAGCACACTCACTGATTTACCTTTGGATGTCACCAACATGTATAAAAAACGGAAGTTAGCCATTCTTATTGCTTTGCTAACCGGCACCGCCGCCGCCCATGGGCAGACAGACCTGAACAGCATTGAAGCGCGTCTCGCCGCCCTGGAAAAACGCCTGCAGGACGCCGAGACCCGCGCCAGCACTGCCGAAAGCCGCGCCGCCTCAGCGGAGCAGAAAGTTCAGCAGTTGACCCAGCAGCAGCAGCAAACCCAGGCCACCACCCAGCAGGTGGCCTGGCGCACCACTCAACTGGAAGAAAAAGCCGAACGGCCCGGCGGCTTTGAGTTCCACGGCTATGCGCGTTCCGGGGTGATCATGAACGACTCGGCCGCCAGTACCAAATCCGGCGCTTATATGACCCCCGCCGGGGAGACCGGCGGCGCCATTGGTCGCCTGGGCAACCAGGCCGACACCTATGTGGAAATGAACCTCGAACATAAACAGACCCTGGACAACGGGGCGACCACCCGTTTCAAAGTGATGGTGGCCGACGGACAGACCACCTATAACGACTGGACGGCAAGCAGCAGCGATCTGAACGTGCGCCAGGCGTTCGTCGAGCTGGGCAATCTGCCGACCTTCGAAGGCCCGTTCAAAGGCTCGACCCTGTGGGCCGGGAAACGCTTTGACCGCGACAACTTCGACATCCACTGGATTGACTCGGATGTGGTGTTCCTCGCCGGGACCGGCGGCGGGATCTACGACGTGAAATGGAACGACAGCCTGCGCAGCAACTTCTCGTTATACGGCCGCAACTTTGGCGATATCGCCGACAGCAGCAACAGCGTGCAGAACTATATCGTCAGCATGAATAACTTTGCCGGCCCGGTGCAGATGATGGTCAGCGGGATGCGGGCGAAAGATAATGACGACCGCCAGGACGCGAACGGCAATCTGGTGAAAGGCGATGCCGCTAACACCGGGGTTCATGCTCTGCTGGGCCTGCACAATGAGAGCTTCTATGGCCTGCGCGACGGGACCAGCAAAACGGCCCTGCTGTATGGCCACGGGCTGGGCGCCGAGGTTAAAGGCATCGGCTCCGACGGCGCGCTGCGCCCGGGGGCCAATACCTGGCGCTTCGCCAGCTATGGCACCACGCCGCTGAGCGATCGCTGGTTTATTGCCCCGGCCGTGCTGGCGCAGAGCAGTAAAGATCGTTATGTCGATGGCGACAGCTATCAGTGGGCCACCCTCAACCTGCGTCTGATTCAGGAAGTGACGCAGAACTTCGCCCTCGCCTGGGAGGGCAGCTATCAGTACATGGATCTGCAGCCTGAAGGCTACAACGATCGCCATGCGGTCAATGGCAGCTTCTACAAGCTGACCTTCGCCCCGACCTTCAAGGTGGGCAGCATCGGCGACTTCTTCTCGCGGCCGGAGATCCGCTTCTATACATCGTGGATGGACTGGAGCAAAAAACTGGACAACTACGCCAACGATGACGCGTTAGGCAGCAACGGATTCAAATCGGGCGGCGAATGGTCGTTCGGTATGCAAATGGAGACCTGGTTCTGACGGCAACCGGGGCGACAGGGTAAATAACACATAAATATAAGGTTCGCGGCGCCTGCCACGGCTGGCGCCGCCCACGCCATATCATCATGCATTTAGAGGGTACTATGGATTTTGAACAGATTTCCCGCTCACTGCTTCCCCTGCTGGGCGGCAAGGAAAATATCGCCAGCGCCGCGCACTGCGCCACCCGCCTGCGGCTGGTGCTGGTCGACGACGCGCTCGCCGATCAGCAGGCGATTGGCAAAATCGACGGGGTGAAAGGCTGCTTTCGCAATGCCGGACAGATGCAGATCATCTTCGGCACCGGGGTGGTCAATAAAGTCTATGCCGCCTTTATCCAGGCCGCAGGCATCAGCGAATCGAGCAAATCCGAAGCCGCCGACCTGGCGGCGAAAAAGCTGAACCCGTTCCAGCGCATCGCCCGCCTGCTGTCCAACATCTTCGTGCCGATTATTCCGGCCATCGTCGCCTCCGGCCTGCTGATGGGCCTGCTGGGGATGGTGAAAACCTACGGTTGGGTCGACCCGAGCAACGCTCTCTATATCATGCTGGATATGTGCAGTTCGGCGGCGTTTATCATTCTGCCGATCCTGATCGGCTTTACCGCCGCACGCGAATTTGGCGGTAACCCCTATCTGGGCGCGACCCTCGGCGGGATCCTCACCCATCCGGCGCTGACCAACGCCTGGGGCGTCGCCGCCGGCTTCCACACCATGAATTTCTTCGGCATCGAAGTGGCGATGATCGGCTACCAGGGCACCGTCTTCCCGGTGCTGCTGGCGGTGTGGTTTATGAGCATGGTCGAGAAGCGGCTGCGCCGCGTGATCCCTGACGCGCTGGACCTGATCCTCACTCCGTTCCTGACGGTGATTATCTCCGGCTTTATCGCCCTGCTGCTGATCGGCCCGGCCGGTCGCGCGCTCGGCGACGGCATTTCGTTTATCCTCAGCACGCTTATCAGCCACGCCGGCTGGCTGGCGGGCCTGCTGTTCGGCGGCCTCTATTCGGTGATCGTTATTACCGGTATCCATCACAGCTTCCATGCCATCGAGGCCGGACTGCTGGGCAACCCATCGATTGGCGTCAACTTCCTGCTGCCGATCTGGGCGATGGCCAACGTCGCCCAGGGCGGCGCCTGCTTTGCGGTGTGGTTTAAAACCAAAGATGCCAAAATAAAAGCCATCACCCTGCCGTCGGCGTTTTCGGCGATGCTGGGGATCACCGAGGCGGCAATCTTCGGGATTAACCTGCGCTTTGTGAAACCGTTCATCGCCGCGCTGGTGGGCGGTGCCGCCGGCGGCGCCTGGGTGGTGTCGATGCACGTCTACATGACCGCGGTGGGCCTGACGGCGATCCCGGGGATGGCTATCGTGCAGGCCAGCTCGCTGCTGAACTACATTATCGGAATGGCGATCGCCTTCGCCGTGGCCTTCGCGCTCTCTCTGACGCTGAAATACAAAACGGACGCTGAATAATGTCATTACCGTCACGCCTGCCTGCGATCCTGCAGGCCGTTATGCAGGGCCAGCCGCAGGCGCTGGCCGACAGCCATTATCCGCAATGGCATCTGGCGCCGGTCAACGGACTGCTGAACGATCCTAACGGCTTTTGCCAGGTCGCCGGGCGTTACCACCTGTTTTATCAGTGGAACCCGCTCGCCTGCGACCATACCTATAAGTGCTGGGGACACTGGAGCTCTGCCGATCTGCTGCACTGGCGGCACGAACCTATCGCCCTGATGCCGGATGAAGAGTATGACCGCAACGGCTGCTACTCTGGCAGCGCGGTCGAGTTCGAGGGCGCCCTGACTCTGTGCTACACCGGCAACGTGAAATTCCCCGACGGCGGGCGCACCGCCTGGCAATGTCTGGCGACCCAGAATGCCGATGGCACCTTCCGCAAGCTGGGGCCGGTGCTGCCGCTGCCAGAAGGCTATACCGGCCATGTGCGCGACCCTAAAGTGTGGCGGCAGGACGGGCGCTGGTACATGGTTCTTGGGGCGCAGGATGTGCAACAGCGCGGCAAAGTGCTGCTGTTTACCGCCAGCGACCTGCGGGAGTGGCGCCTGGTGGGCGAGATCGCCGGGCACGACGTGAACGGCCTGGCGAACGCCGGCTACATGTGGGAGTGCCCGGATCTCTTTCCGCTGGCGGACACCCACCTGCTGATCTGCTGCCCGCAGGGGCTGGCCCGCGAAGCGCAGCGCTTTCTCAATACCTATCCGGCGGTGTGGATGGCAGGCCGCTTCGACGCCGAACGCGGGATCTTCGACCACGGCCCGCTGCACGAGCTGGACAGCGGATTTGAGTTCTACGCGCCGCAGACCATGCAGGCCGATGATGGCCGCCGCCTGCTGGTCGGCTGGATGGGCGTCCCCGACGGGGACGAGATGCATCAGCCCACCCGCGCGCAGGGCTGGATCCATCAGATGACCTGCGTGCGTGAGCTGGAGTGGCAGGCTGGCACTCTGTATCAACGTCCGCTGCGCGAGCTGGTCGCCCTGCGCGGGGAAGCCCAGGGCTGGTGCGGACAGACCCTGCCCCTCGCCCCGATGGAGCTGGCCTTTGACATCGCCCCCAACAGCACGCTGGGGCTGGACTTTGCCGGCGCCCTGCAGCTCACCGTCAATCGCGACGGCCTACGTCTGTCGCGCCGCGGCCTGCAGACGGCAGAGATGCATCACCGCTACTGGCGCGGCGAGGCGCGACGCCTGCGGATCTTTATCGACCGCTCCAGCGTGGAGATTTTCATCAACGATGGCGAAGGGATGATGAGCAGCCGCTTCTTCCCGGGCTATCCGGGGCAGCTCATCTTCAGCGGTGCGACGCCGGTGGCATTCTGCCGCTGGCTGCTGCGGCCATGCATGGTAGAATAAGCGTTTTGCTTTCAGGCTCCCGGGTGCTGATGAAAACCAAACGCGTAACTATCAAAGATATCGCCGAACTGGCGGGCGTCTCCAAAGCGACCGCCAGCCTGGTACTCAACGGTCGTGGTAAAGAGCTGCGCGTGGCGCAGGAGACGCGCGAGCGCGTACTGGCGATCGCTCGCGAACAGCACTATCAGCCGAGCATTCACGCGCGCTCGCTGCGCGATAACCGCAGCCATACCATTGGTCTGGTGGTGCCGGAGATCACCAACTACGGGTTTGCCGTTTTCTCCCACGAGCTTGAGACGCTCTGCCGGGAAGCCGGCGTGCAGCTGCTTATCTCCTGCACCGACGAAAACCCAGGTCAGGAGAGCGTGGTGGTCAATAACATGATCGCCCGCCAGGTCGACGGCCTGATTGTCGCCTCTTGTATGCACAGCGATGCCGACTATCAGAAGCTCAGCGAACAGCTGCCGGTGGTGCTGTTTGACCGCTCCCCCAGCGACAGCGCCCTGCCGCTGGTGATGACCGACTCGGTCACCCCAACGGCCGAGCTGATCTCCCGTATCGCGCCTCAGCATGCGGACGAGTTCTGGTTTCTCGGCGGCCAGCCGCGGCTGTCGCCGTCGCGCGACCGGCTGGCGGGGTTCACCCAGGGCCTGGCCCAGGCGGGGATCACGCTGCGCCCTGAGTGGGTGATCAACGGCAACTACCACCCCAGCTCCGGCTATGAGATGTTCGCGGCGCTCTGCGCTCGGCTGGGGCGTCCGCCGAAGGCGCTCTTCACCGCGGCCTGCGGGCTGCTCGAAGGGGTGCTGCGCTATATGAGCCAGCATCATCTGCTGGATTCCAATATTCATCTCGCCAGCTTCGACGATCACTATCTGTATGATTCGCTTTCCCTGCGCATTGATACCGTGCAGCAGGATAATCGCCAGCTGGCCTGGCACTGCTATGATCTGCTCAGCCAGCTGATCGACGGTCAGGCCCCGGAGCCGCTTCAGCGCTATCTGCCCGCCACCCTGCAGATTCGCCATCCCTGACGGCGCGGTTGGCAATTAGCGTTTTCGCCTGGCGCGCGCCGCCTGCCTCAGCGCCAGCAGCGCGCTGGCGAGCACCGCGCCAAGGCCGATAGTCACCGGCCAGCGGTAAGCCACCAGCAACGAGGGCAATCCACCATCCGGCGCCAGCATCACCAGATTCCAGCCCGCCAGCCCCGCGTTGCCGTTCAGCGCCCGGCTTAACATCCTTTGATGCGGGGCGAATGGCTGAATGGTCTGGTAGTGGCTGCCGAACAGCGGGGGCTGCATCTCTCGCGGGAACTGCGCCTGCACCTGGGCCAGCACGCTGGCCGGCAGCGCGTGCGATGCCGCCAGCAGATGCCCGTCGCCATTCACCAGCAGCAGCTGATAATGCCGCTCCTGGGCGAGGGTCTGGAGAGCGGCGCGCATCGCCGCCAGCGGCCAGGTCGCTTCCCGCTGCGGCGCCGGAATGTTCATCCGCCGCTCAAGGCGTTCCGCCACCCACTGCGCATCCTCCTCCAGCTGGCGGATCTGCCTCTCACGGTAAACCTCTCTGGCCGGCAAATTCATGCCCCGACCGAGCGCCAGGATCGCCAGCCCCGCGAGCAGCGTGACGATAAGGCCCCTTTTTCCCGCTAGCCAGCGCGGCGAGAATTTGCCAAAGGATGGTGTATTCATACGACTCCAGAAACCGCAGGCCACGCGTGGCCCCTGACGAATGGACAACGGAAGTGGCGAAACTGTACAGGATGCGCAGCGCGGGCAAAACAGACAGGCGGAGCCTGGCGGGGAGTATTTTGTTTATTTCTGGACAGGACGGGCGGCAACGGCATCCTTCGCCGTTGCCGCTCGTTGATAAGATTAGTGTTTTTTCCGGTTGCGACGCATATCGATGGTTACCGCCGCAACGATAATGATGCCTTTAATAATATCCTGCACATAGGCATCGACGCCGACAAAGGTAAAACCGCTTTTGATCAGGCCAAGGATCATCGCGCCAATCAGGGTGCCGGTAATGCGCCCCACTCCGCCCATTAAGCTGCTGCCGCCGATCACCGCGGCGGCAATCGCGTCCAGCTCGTAGGACATCCCCATACTCGACTGGCCGCTGCTGACGCGCGCCGCCAGCACCACCCCCGCCAGCCCGGAGAGCGCCCCGGCGATGGTGTAGACGATCACCAGATATTTATTCACGTTGATGCCGGACACTTTGGCCGAGGTCATGTTGCCGCCGATGGCATACACATATTTGCCATACCGGGTATGCTTCAGCGCAATGTGAAACACGGCGGCGATCACGAAGAAGATAATCACCGGCATCGCACCCTGGCCTATCGCCGTAAAGCTGTCGGAGAGGAAGCTGATCGGGTTGCCCTGAGTGTAATACTGCGCCAGACCGCGCGCCGAAACCATCATCCCGAGGGTGGCGATAAACGGCGGGATACCGGTCCGCGTCACCAGGAAACCGTTGGTCAGGCCGCACAGCAGGCCGACGCCGATCCCCGCGCAAATGGGGATCACCGCCGGCAGGTTGACCAGCGCCGGGAACATTGGCGACAGGCTATCGGAGGTTTGCGCCAGGCTGGCCGCCACCACCGCCGCAAGGGCAATAACCGAGCCGGAGGAGAGGTCAATCCCGGTGGTGATGATCACCTGGGTGACGCCGACGGCGATGATGCCGATAATCGCCACCTGCAGCACAATCAGCACCAGCCGGTTGGTATTGAGCAGGAACGACTGGTCGCGAACATACCAGCCGGCGATTTCAAAGGTCAGGGCGATCACCAGCATCACCACAAAGATGCCGGTATCTTTCGGCATTTTATGCCGCAAATTAGCGAAGAAGGAGGAACCCTCGCTGGCCGGAGCCGCCGTTAATTTCATATTACTCATTCTCTGTGCCTCAATGGGATGCCAACGACAAAATGGTTTCCTGGTCGGCTTCGTCTTTTTCCAGGATGCCGGTGATACGACCTTCATGCATCACCATGACCCGATCGCTCATGCCAAGGATTTCCGGCAGTTCAGAGGAGACCATAATCACCGCCACCCCCCGATTCGCCAGTTCACTGATAAGATGATAAATCTCCGCCTTCGCCCCGACGTCGATACCGCGGGTCGGCTCATCGAGAATTAAGATTTTCGGTTGCGCTAACAGCCAGCGCGCAATCAGGACCTTTTGCTGATTCCCCCCGCTGAGGTTATTAATAATTTGATCCATCGTCGGCGTTTTAATATTGAGCCGGCGTATTTGCTCCATGCAGTCTTCGGCCATTTTCACGTGCTGGACAAAACCGCTCTTGCCGATATATTCCGGCATTTTGACGATACTCATATTTTCCAGCACCGACAGCACCAGAAACAGGCCCGACTTTTTCCGGTCTTCGGTTAATAATGCCATCCCCTTTTCAATCGCCACGGAGGGGGAATCGATGGTCACCGGCGCCCCGTCGATCAGCACTTCGCCGCTGTCGAAGCGCTCCATACCGAACAGGCTTTCCATCACCTCGCTGCGCCCGGCGCCCACCAGCCCGGCCACGCCCAGGATTTCGCCACGGCGTACGCTAAAGCTGACGTCATGGAACACGCCCTGACGCGTCAGGTTGCGAACCGTCAGCACCTCTTCGCCGATGGTGTTATTAAATTTCGGAAACAGCTGGGTTAATTCGCGGCCCACCATCTGGGTGATCAGCGACTGCCGGGTAAATTCGGTGGTGTTTTTGCTCCCCACCCAGGTGCCGTCGCGAAAGACGCTGATCTCATCGGTGATGGCAAAGATCTCATCCATTTTGTGGCTGATATAGATGATCGCTTTACCCTGGGCGCGCAGGTCGCGGATGATGGTGAACAGGTGAGCCACCTCGCCTTCGGTCAGCGCCGAGGTGGGCTCATCCATGATCACGATATCCGCGTTCCATGAAACCGCTTTGGCAATCTCCACCATCTGCTGGGCGGCGATGCTCAGGTCGCCCACCAGCCGGTCAGCGGTTAAGCGGATATTGAGCTTATCCAGCAACGCCTGGGTCTGGCGGGTCAGCTGGCCGTGGTCGACAAAGCCGTACTTCATCGGCTCGCGCCCCAGCCAGATATTCTCCGCCACCGTCATATGCGGCACCAGATTGAGCTCCTGGTGGATCATCGAGATCCCCGAGCGCAGCGCATCCATGGTGTCGGTAAACTCCACCGGCTCCCCTTTCACGCGAATCGACCCTTTATCGGGGCGATAGATACCGATCAGGCATTTCATCAGCGTGGATTTACCGGCGCCGTTCTCGCCCATCAGGGCATGCACCGTTCCCGGACGCACGCGCAATGAGACATTATCGAGCGCCTTCACGCCGGGGAAGAACTTACTGATACCTTCGGCTTCAAGGGCAAAAGCGTTCATACATCCACCTCCGTACCACAGGTTGGCCAGGACTATTTCTGATTACGGTTGGTAAATTCAGCCATGTTCTCTTTGGTGATCAGCTGATACGGCACATCGATGATTTTTTCCACTTTCTCGCCGTTCGCCAGCTTGATGGCCGCGTCGACTGCGCCTTCACCCTGGCCTTTCGCATCCTGGAAGATGGTGGCGATCATCTTGCCGCTCTTCAGCATCTGCAGGGCATCCGGGGTGCCATCCACGCCGGCGATGAGAATATGGTTCGGGTTTTTGCCCAGCGCCTGCAGGGCGCCGATCGCCATTTCATCGTTGTTGGAGGCGATGGCCTGGATATCCTCACCGCTGGTCATCCAGTTGCTGACCACATCCACTGCGTCATTGCGGGTAAATTTCGCGGTCTGCTTCTGGACGATTTTGATGTTCGGGTATTTCGCTACCACCTCTTCCACCCCTTTGGTGCGGTCGCGAGTGGATTCATTCGCCAGGTCGCCGAGCAGGATCGCCACATTGCCCTTACCGTTCATCGCTTTCGCCAGCGCTTCCATCTGCAGACGGCCGGCAAGAATGGAGTCCGATCCCACATAGGCCATCTTGTCGGTCAGCTCCGCCTGCGGACGGCGGTTCACAAACACCAGCGGGATCCCGGCTTTGGTGGCCTGATCCATGATCGGTTTCACCGCGTTGGTATCCACCGGGTTGACGATAATGGCGTCCACCCCCTGGCCGATAAAGTTCTGTACCTGCTGCAGCTGCTGGGAGACATCCCCTTTCGCGTCCTCGATCTGCGATTTAACGCCATCTTTTTTCATCTCTTTTTGCATCGAGGTACGCAGGATCGTCAGGAAGTTATCGTCAAACAGCGCCATCGAGACGCCAATGGAGACATCTTTTGCCATAACCACCGCAGGCAGCATGCAGGCTAACAAAGAGGCAACAATCGTTTTCTTAATATTCATAGTTGATCCTTGATTTTGTAGGTACGCCGGTGAATGAAACAAAATGAAAAATTAATTTCAGTTACGTTGCGGCAAATGTCTGCTGGTATATCGACGACGCTGCGGCACCTCTCGCACTCCATCGTGATCTAAATCACAAATAACGGCTGTTTTATCATCACTATTTTGAAACATCAGTCCATTTACGCCGCAACCTGGATTTCAGACCATTTATTTCATTAACAAGACATTTGAAACTTTTATAAGTAAATAACTGAAATGAAAATTTTAAAACTATGCAGTAACAGAATTTTGACAGACATCTAACATTGCCGCATAAATGAGCGAAAAATGAGAAGCAGACAACGCTTTGAAGCGATCCCTCCCGGCGGGGTGGTCATTTACCCGCCGGGGAAATCCGTGTTGTCAGGAAGGGAGGCGCCGCACGCCTTAGTCCACGTTCTCGGCGCTGTAGAGGATAAAGTCGACTTTACCGTCGGCATAGGTTTGCGGCTGGTAGCCGGACTCCAGATGGCGCAGCATCAGGTCGATCGCCAGCTGGGCGTGCTGGCGGGTGTTCTGATCGAGCGTTAACGCCAGGCTGCCCTTCGCCAGCTGCTGCCGGGTGGTGTTGTAACGCTCATGGGTGATCCAGCAGACGTCGCCTTCGCGGCGGTGGCGGGCCAGCGCCTCGGCAATCTGGGTATTGCCAAGCCCGGTGTTATAGATCCCAACAATATTTCGGCTGCGGCACAGGGCTTGCTCCACCAGGCGGGTGATCTGCTCCCGCCGCTCCTCGCCCGCCAGCACGTCGCTGAGCTGCAGGTGGGGAAAGCGCTGGCTCAGCACCTCGCGGAACCCCTGAATGCGCAGGCGATGCGCGCTGTAATCTTGCCGGCCGCTGACCATCAGCACCTCGCCGGGCCGCGGCGTCATTCTCCCCAGCATTAACCCCGCCGTGCGGCCAGCCTGCAGCTGATTGATCCCCACGTGGCAGAGTCGGTCGGCGCCGGGCAGGTCCGTCGCCAGGGTGATCGCCGGGACGCCAGCCTCCCGGCAGCGGCGCAGCGCGTCGTGCACCGCGGGATGGTCATTGCCGAAGACGATGATCCCCTGACGCTGCTGGCAACTGCGCGCAATGCGCCGGGCCAGCGTCGTCGGCTGCGACTCCGGGACAAAGGTGCGGTGCAAGGTCAGACGGCGATAGCCGAGGCTATCCGCCACGGCGGCAAAATCCTGCGCCAGCTGCGGAAAGAAGAACGAGTCATTGCTGCTGAGAAAGACCTCAATCTGCCAGGGAAAGCGGTGCTCCTCCGGCAGGATCCGCTTCAGTCCCGCCTCGCGCGCCGCCTGCAGCACTTTGCGCGTGGTCTGCGGCGATACGCCGCCGCGCTCGTTCAGCACCCGGTCAACGGTGGCCACGCCGACGCCAATCTGTCTGGCCAGCATCGCCAGTGAAATGTTTTTCATCGCCCCTCTCTTCATGATGGAAATCCATCAAAACGGCAGTGTCAGTGAGTTTAGCAAACCGATTATGGTGGCAGCGTCCCCTCGCCATTCTGGAGAAAAAAATGATCTGCAAACGTTTTGCCCTGGTAGGCAGTGGTTTTATCGGTCAGGTTCATGCCGCCAGTCTTGCCCGTCATAAAGGAAGTGCGCTGACGATGGTGGCCGATGCCGCCCCGGAGCGCGCCCAGGCGCTGGCCGCCCGCTATGGCGCCCGGGCGGTGACCGTGAGCGAGGCGATCCATAGCGACGCCATCGACGCGGTGCTGATCGCCAGTTCAACCCCGTCGCATGCCGAACTGCTGGAAGCCGCCGCCAGGGCGGGCAAGGCGGTCTATTGCGAAAAACCGATCGACCTCTCCCTGGCGCGCGCCCGTGAGGTGGTGGAGCGGGTGCTCCCCCTGAACGTGCCGGTCACTGTCGGCTTTAACCGGCGCTTCGATAGCAGCCATCAGCAGCTCCGCCGCCAGCTGGAGCAAGGGCTGATCGGCCGGGTCGAGCTGGTGCAGATGGTCTGCCGCGCCTCCAGCATGCCGCCGCTCGACTATCTGCGCAGCTCCGGCGGCCAGATGCGCGATCAGGCGATCCACTTCTTCGATCTCCTGCGCTTTCTCACTGGCGATGAAGTGCGCACCGTAGCAGCGATGGGCGCGGCGCTGGCCCTGCCGGACATTGCCGAATTTGGCGATGTCGACACCTCCATCCTGATGATGCAGATGCGCGGCGGCGCGCTGGCGCAGCTGGACAATACCCGCCGCACCGGCCACGGGTACGATGAACGGATCACCCTGCTGGGCGCCGAAGGCGCGCTGGAGTCCGGTAGCCAGTCGCCGGCGGGCCCTACCCTGTGGCGCGGCAATCAGCGCATTGAGCCGGGCCTGTGGCCAGACTGGTTCAGCCGGGTACAGGGATCTTATTACCAGCATCTTGACGCCTTTATTCGCTCCCTGAATGGTGAAACCGTCGCCGACCTGCCCGGCCTGCTGGACGGCCTGCAGGCGCAGGCCATTGCCGAAGCGGCAGTTCAGTCCCTACAGCATGGCCAGTTTGTCGCCGTCGACGACTGTCGCTGAGCGGGTGCGAGGCAACCGCTATCAGGCGCTGCACCTGCCTTTATGCCGGGCGGCGGCGATGCCTTGCCCGGCCTACAGAAGACAGGCATTAATACACCGTAATATCAATCGGTTGCATAGATATCACAGGCCCGTGCAAGCGCAGCGCCGCCGGGCAACAGACATCAGGCATCGTACGCGTCCTTTTGCTGGGCAATGGCAGATACGCTCGCGCTATCTGCAAACCAATGCCCGGCCGGCTCCTTAACGTTCTTCGTTAAACACCGCGCCCACCTGGCGCCGCACCTCATCCATCACCTGCAGATTCTGCAGCACCCGACTGAGCGGCCGCAGCGGCGAGTCCTGCAACCCCTGTCCGATGCACCAGGCAAAATGCTCCGCCTGCCAGAACAGCTGGTCGTAGCGATTGCGCGGCTCTTCCCAGCGCAGCACCTGCCCGCCCTGGCTGGCGGCGAGCGTGAAGCCGCCGGGGGCGTAAAACTGGCCGTCGATCGTCAGGGTCGCCTGGCGTCCGGCCACCACCGCCCCGCCCGGCGTGTTGCTGAACAAAGTGGTGTTTAACAACCCCTGCATCCCGTTCTGCCAGCTAAACAGCATCGACGTCTGACCGTTCAGCCCCTCCGCCGTGGCGCTGCCGCGGGCGACAATCTCCTGCGGCATGCCGCCCACCATCAGCGCAAACGAGGTCACATAGCTGCCGAGGTCCATCATCGGCCCGCCGGCAAGATCGGCATTGAAGATGCGGTGGTCGCGGGTGAAATACTCGCCGTGATCGGCCAGCAGGGTATGCAGGTCGCCGAGCGCCCCATCCTCCAGCAGCTGGCGGATCACATCATATTTCGGCGCGTAATCGCACCACATTGCCTCCAGCGCCAGCTTCTCCTGGCGGGCGGCTTCGGCCTGCAGCTCACGCCCTTCGCCGAGGTTGAGGGCGAAGGGTTTCTCTATCAGCACGTGTTTGCCCGCCTTCAGCGCCTGCATGCCGTCGGGAAAGTGATGGTTGTGCGGCGTCGCAATATACACCGCATCAATATCCGGACGCGCCAGCATCTCCTCCACCTGGCCGTAAGCCTGGGGGATCCCCCATTCCGCGGCCACCCGGTCGGCCTTCGCCTGGCTGCGGGAAACCACCGCCACCACCTGCTGCCGGCTGTAGGTTTTCAATGAGTGCACAAAGCGCTCGGCGATCCAGCCAGGACCGATAATGCCCCAGCGCAGGATGGGAATGCTCTGCGCCGCCGGGCGGCGCGGGGTTGGTAAGTGTGACGGAAACATAGCGGCTCCTTAGTCTTTAACCACGTTCACCCAGCGACGGCTGGCCATCGAGGCTTCAATCGCCGACAGCACGCGCTGATTCTGCAAACCAAATTCAAAGTTGGGATAGCAGTCGCCCTCCCCGCAAATCCCCTGCACCAGGTCATGCACTTCGATCACCTTGACGTCAAAATAGCCCAGCCCGCCGCCGCCAAAATCGAAGCCGAAGAAGCCGGCATAGGCCGGGATCTGGCTCCCGGCATACAGCGTCTTAAAGCCGCGGTCATGTTTGTCATCGTTGAAGCGATAGACCTGCAGCTCGTTAAAGCGCTCCCCATCCATATACAGCGTGCCGTCGGTGCCGGAGACCTCCCAGAACACGCCGAAGATCCGACCGGCGGCGATGCGCGAGGCCTCAATCACCCCCGCGGCGCCGCTGTCGAAATTGACCAGGCACTGAACCTGATCGTCATTTTCCACTTCCCGCCACTCGGCATCGGCCGCGACCCGGCTGGCATACCCGGCATCGGTCTGCGGCACCGGACGCTGGCGCAGGCAGGTTTGCGCGCTGGCGGTCACTTCACGGATCCCGCCCAGCAAAAACTGGGCGACGGACAGGGTATGGGCGCCGAGGTCGCCAAGCGCCCCGCTGCCGCCGAGGGTTTTCGAGCAGCGCCAGGACCAGGGCAGGTTCGGGTCGTTATAAAACCCCTGATCAAAGGTGCCGCGAAAGCGCACCGGTTCGCCAATATCTCCCCGGGCGATAATCTGCTTTGCCAGCAGCGCCGCCGGCGTTTTGATGTTGTTAAAGGCCACCATGGTCTTCACCCCCGCGCGCCGTGCCGCCTGCGCCATCTCCTGCGCCTGCTGCTCATTGACCGCCAGCGGCTTCTCGCAATAGACATGTTTACCCGCCGCGATCGCCGCCATCGCCATTGTGTAGTGCAGATGGTTCGGCGAGGTGATATCCACCACATCAACCTGCGGATCGTTTACCAGCTCGCGCCAGTCGCCGTAGGCCTTTTCCGCCCCCAGTTTCGCCGCGTGGCGTTCGGCCATCGCCTGATCCTGATCCGCCAGCGCGTAGAGATGCGGGCGCTTGGGCAGATCGGGATAGAACATCGCCGCGCGACGGTAAGCGTCAGCGTGTGCCTGCCCCATAAAACCTGAGCCGATAAGGCCAATATTTAACCGCGCGCTCATGATGCGTACTCCTCTGACGATGAAGGGGAAGATAAATGGTGCGCCAGCCAGGCATATGCGCGGCTGGCGGTGGCCAGCGGCGGCGCCATCGCCGGGTCCTGCTCGGCTTCGATAATCAGCCAGCCGCGGTAGTCGCTGTCCCGGACAAAGTCGAGGATCGGCGCATAGTCGATGCAGCCGTCGCCTGGGATGGTAAACAGCCCGGCGCGCACCGCCTCGTTAAAGCTCAGGTTTTCCCGATACAGACGCCCCAGCACCTGCGGACGCACGTCTTTCAGATGCAGATGGCGGATACGGTGGCCATATTTGTGCAGTACGCGCGGGATCTCGACCCCGGCGACAAAGGCGTGCCCGGTATCAAACGCCAGCCCGACGTTGTCATGGGTGTGAGACAGAAACCGCTCCAGCTCGTCATCGTGCTCCACCAGCATCATCAGATGATGGTGATAGGCCAGCTGGAGGTCATAGTCGCGCAGCAACAGGTCAGCAAAGGTATTCAGCTTGTGGCAATACGCCGCAAGGCTGACGCGGCTTAACGGCGGCGAGAGCGAAATAGGCTCATCAAGCGGGGTTTCACCTGGCAGTTGCCCGCATTCGCCGTAAACCATCACCTTCGCGCCGAGCTGCCGGAGGAGCTGGGCGTGCTCCCGCACCGCCTCTAGCTCCGCTTCCACGCTGCGGTCGGCCAGCATGCCGCTGTACCAGCCGGACGCCAGGCGCAGGTCAGCCGCCGCCAGCAGCGGGCCCAGGGTTGATGCCTGGCGGGGAAATTTCCGTCCTAACTCAATGCCCTGATAGCCCGCCTCCCGCGCCTCGCGCAGGCAGGTATCTAGGGGAATATCACCGCCTAAATCCTCGAGTACATCGTTGGTCCAGCACAGGGGGCTCACGCCCCACCGCAGTTGCTCTGTCGCCATCTTGTTCTCCTTTCCACCCTGTGGTCTTGTCTGGCGTCACTATAAGCAGGTGACGACCGACGATGAAAACGGAGAAATGATGGAAATCCATCATTGCGCTGGCGGTATATTCTCTATTTCAGGTAACCCTGAAAAATAAATGGAAATAATGCTTGCCGCCGGCTTATTTTGCGGATAAAAATTACTGGCTTAATAACCCGCTTCAGAGGTTATCCCTTTCATTCGAAATATGATGATAGCAATATGAAAAAAACTCAACACCGCACCAGCGCGGGCTTTTGCCGCACGCCAAGGACAGGCCTGCTGTTATTTGCCTGAATGACACATAGCCGCTTTTAAAACATCAAATAATTAACATTCTCTCTGCAATAATATGACAAGCAGTGGGAAGGTTGGCTTGCGAAATAAGCATGAAACTTTGATGTTTTACTAATAAATAACCCCAGAGCCTCTTGCTAATTACTTATCAGGACTGGTTGGGTTATTTTATTCTGACGCCAACGGGAGAATACACCAACGTGTATCCCTCTCTCTGGCCCGGCACGCCGCTATCGCGATGAGAAACAATAAGATGAATAAGACCTGGCTTTTCACCACCCTCACCCTGGCGCTGGTCGCCGCCGCGCCGGCCCACGCCATTAGCGCGAAATACCGGGAACAGCTTGAACGTTCCGGCTGCACGCAGATGACCGACGGGATCACCTGCGATATTCATAAAACCAAAGCCGAGAATGCCGCCGCCGCACAGCACGCCGATAGCGGCTTCGGCCCCTGGGTGGGCACCTGGTATGTTTATACGGAGTATGGCGATAAAATTGATGAGATTACCGTCACCGCTAAAACGGTGAAAACCCGCGGCCATCTGGTTGAGGCGGCGAAAGCCAGCCAGGGTAAACTGACCTTCCGGGTGAAAAGCTCAGCCTTTACGCTGAACGACGCCTTTAACGGCGTATGGGCAAACGGCAGCCAGCGCGGCACGTTGCAAAAAGTCCTGTAATAACATCGCTCTGCCGACAGGCCGGGGATAATACAGGGAGAACCTCCCGGCGCAGGCCGGGAGGGAGTGCAACGGATTACTTCTGCGGACGCATGGCCGGGAAGAGGATCACGTCGCGGATGGTATGGCTGTTGGTAAACAGCATCACCATGCGGTCGATACCGATACCCAGACCGGCGGTCGGCGGCAGGCCGTACTCGAGGGCGGTCACGTAGTCTTCGTCGTAGAACATCGCTTCGTCATCGCCCGCCGCTTTGGCGTTCACCTGATCCTGGAAGCGCTGCGCCTGGTCTTCGGCATCGTTCAGCTCGCTGAAACCGTTACCGATTTCGCGGCCGCCGATGAAGAATTCAAAGCGGTCAGTGATTTCCGGGTTGACGTCGTTACGGCGCGCCAGCGGAGAAACTTCCGCCGGGTATTCGGTGATGAAGGTCGGCTGAATCAGATGCGCTTCCGCCACTTCGTCAAAGATTTCGGTAACTATGCGTCCCAGCCCCCAGCTTTTCTCTACCTGAATACCGATAGATTCCGCCAGCGCTTTCGCCGCGTCGAAGTTATCCAGATCCGCCATGTTGGTTTCCGGACGGTGTTTCTTGATCGCTTCCCGCATGGTCAGTTTTTCAAACGGCTTGCCGAAATCAAACACCTGGTCGCCATACGGCACTTCGGTTTTGCCCAGCACCGTCTGCGCCAGGGTGCGGAACAGCGACTCGGTCAGTTCGATCAGGTCTTTGTAGTCCGCATACGCCATATACAGTTCCATCATGGTGAACTCTGGGTTATGGCGTACCGAGATCCCTTCGTTGCGGAAGTTACGGTTGATTTCAAACACGCGTTCAAAACCGCCAACCACCAGACGTTTCAGATACAGTTCCGGCGCGATGCGCAGGTACATATCGAGATCCAGGGCGTTGTGATGGGTGATGAACGGACGGGCTGACGCACCGCCAGGGATCACCTGCATCATCGGCGTTTCGACTTCCATAAAGCCGCGGGCCACCATGAACTGGCGCATGGTGGCGAGGATCTGCGAACGGATACGGAACGTATGACGCGACTCTTCGTTGGCGATCAGATCCAGATAGCGCTGGCGATAGCGAACTTCCTGATCCTGCAGGCCGTGAAATTTATCCGGCAGCGGGCGCAGGGCTTTGGTCAGCAGGCGCAGCTCGGTGCAGTGGATCGAGAGTTCGCCGGTTTGCGTTTTGAACAGCTTGCCGCGGGCGGCGATGATATCGCCGAGGTCCCATTTCTTAAACTGTTCGTTGTAGACGCCTTCCGGCAGGTCATCGCGCGCCACGTACAGCTGAATGCGGCCGCCGACGTCCTGGAGGGTGACGAAGGAGGCTTTGCCCATCACGCGACGGGTCATCATCCGACCAGCCACCGCAACTTCAACGTTCAGGGAAGCGAGTTCATCGTTGTCCTTCGCATCGAATTCAGCATGCAATTGGTCAGAGGTATGATCGCGACGGAAATCGTTGGGGAAAGCTACGCCCTGCTCACGCAGCGCAGCCAGTTTTTCGCGACGAGCTTTCAGTTCATTATTAAGGTCAATGGCCTCATCGGCACCTTGTGCTTGTTGTTCAGACATATGGATTCCTCATAACCTTGCTTTCAAACTAGCTTCGATAAATTGAACCAGGTCACCCTTCCGCGCGGCCTGTCTCTGGGAAGACACCAGAGCACAATCTTAACGATCCTGGATTCACTCCAAGCTGATCTCACTCAGCTATGGCTTCAGTAACGGTATTTTTTATCGTTGGCCTCCGCGCATGCCAGAATATCCTCCTCCTGTTCACTAAGCTGTGCAAGGAGCGACTTCGCGCTCCGCTGTTGAGGTAATGCCCCCGGTCGCGCTGCGCTTACCGGGGCTACGAATCGCGGCCCGGACAAAGTGTTTACGCCACGAGCCGGGACGAGCGTCAGGCGCCGCCGCCGGTAATTTCACCGGCAGCCGCACGACGTTTGCCGTCGCTACAGGCCGCGGCAAAGGCGATAATGACCATCACCGCCACGCAGCCGAGGGTCCATTCGCCCATCTGCGCGAAGAAATGCTGATAGGCGGCAATCGCCGTATCGCTGATTTGCGATTCGGTGGTTTGCTGGGCGACAACGCCCGCCAGCCAGTTGGCCACCGCGCCGGTGGCCAGCATATAGATCCCGGTCAACACCCCGGTGACGCCGGGCATGTTCAGACGGGTGATTTGCGCCATCGCCACCGGGTCGATAAACAGTTCGGCAAAGCCCATCATCGCCAGCCCGGCGACCATCATGCCCATTGAGGCCTGACCGTCAGCCGCGCCATGGCGGGCATTGAGCGCCAGCAGCATAAAGCCGCCGCCCATCAGCAGCAGGCCGAAAGAAAATTTCAGCCAGACGCGCAGCACAGAACGCACGCTGCCTTCCGGGCGCATCAGCCACGCCAGCACCACGCCGGCCGCCATCACCGCTATCGCGTTAACTGACTGGAACAGCGCGGTCGGCACGTCCCAGTTCAGCAGACGACGATTGACGAAGTGGTCGATAAACAGGCTAATCGAGCTCCCGCCCTGCTGCGCCAGCACCCAGAACAGCGTTCCGGCGAGCATCAGCAGGACGATCTGCCACAGCGCGCGACGATGCTCCGGGGCTTTGATCATGATCCGCGCCACCATCTGGGCGGCGAACAGGCAGACGATCGCCAGCAGATAGCCGGACCAATTGTTTTGCAGCAGCAGCGTGAAAAATACCGGCGCCAGGCAGAGCATCACCAGCAGCCAGCCCCAGGTCGGCAGCACGAACTTCACCGCCCGCAGCGCCGGTTTATCGACGCCGCGGGTATGCCGGAAGTGGCGGCTGCCGCTTAAGAAAATCATCAGGCCGATAAACATACCGATCCCCGCAAGGGCGAAGCCGATATGCCAGCCGTACCACTGCGCCGCCAGTCCGCAGGCGATGGGCGCGGCAATCGAGCCGACGTTGCCGGCGGCGTACAGCAGCGAGAAACCGCCGTCGCGACGCGGGTCGTCGTGAGCGTACAGTTCGCCGAGCAGGCAGCTGATATTGGATTTAAACAGGCCGTAGCCGCAGATGATGATCGCCAGCGCGACGTACAAACTCCAGGCGGAGGTCGACTCAACGCCCAGCACCACATGGCCGAGGGTCATCAACAGCGCCCCGGCAATTACCGCCGTGCGGTTGCCGAGCAGGCGGTCGGCAAGCCAGCCGCCGAGAATAGGGGTAACGTAAACCAGAGATGCGTAAGCGCTGAACAGGCTGATGGCGTGGCTGTCGTCGAAGCCAAGCTGGTGGGTAAGGTAAAGGATGAGTAAGGCGCGCATGCCGTAAAAGCTGAAGTACTCCCAGATCTGGATCGCAACGATGTAGTAAATCGCGCGCGGCTGTGAGGGTGTTTTCATGTGTTCTCCTTGCAGCGTGAAAAAGGGAAGTGGCAAGCCACTTCCCTGGTGTGCGTCTATTACTTGTTATTCTCTTCTTTCAGCACTTTAACGGTGTAACGACCATCCGCCTGACGATAGGCGCCGTGGATATCGGTTTCGAAGCCTGGATAGTGGGCGCCGATTTCGCACAGCATCTGCAGGAACTCCAGCACCGGACGGCTCTCTTCGGTGATCATCTCACCCGGCATCACCAGCGGCACTCCCGGAGGATACGGCAGGATCATGTTGGCGTTGACGCGGCCGACCATCTCTTCGAGATACACTTCTTCCGTCTGACCGTGCAGCTCTTTCTGGAACGCGGCATACGGGGTCATCACCATCGATGGCAGCACTTCAAACGCGCGGAACATCAGATCCGGCAGGTTGTGATGCTCAATCAGTTTGTGAATGTTCTGCGCGAGGTCCTGAATACGCATGTTTTCATAGAATTCAGGATCTTCACGGTACAGCGACGGCAGCATGTTTTTCACCCGCAGGTTCAGGTCGAACGCGCGTTTGAAGTCGGTCAGCGCACGCAGCAGGCTCAGCGCTTTAGTCTTATCGATACCGATACTGAACAGGAACAGCAGGTTGTACGGACCGGTTTTCTCTACCACGATGCCGTGTTCGTCGAGATATTTCGCCACGATGCTTGCCGGAATACCGAAGTCATCCATGGTGCCGTCTTTCTTCATCCCCGGAGTCAGCAGCGTGACTTTGATCGGGTCGAGGTACATGTGTTCGTTATCGATGTTTTTGAAACCGTGCCATGCGCTGTCGGAACGCAGCGGCCAGCATTCAGGACCATCGATATGCTCCGGCTGCCAGACGTCGAAGAACCAGCCGTCAGACTCGCCTTTCAGACGTTTGATCTCTTTACGGAACTTGATGGAACGTTCAATAGAGCCATCGATCAGACGCTTACCAGCGTTCCCCTTCATCATCGCCGCCGCGGTTTCGGTGGACGCCACGATCCCGTAGTGCGGGGAAGTGGTGGTGTGCATCATGTAGGCTTCGTTGAAGGTCTCTTCGTTTACGTCGCCTTTCACGTGGATCATCGACGCCTGGGAGAACGCCGCCAGCAGTTTGTGCGTGGACTGGGTTTCGTAAATCACTTTCCCTTCGACGCGGCCGCCGCTCATCCCGCATTTGCCTTCATAGATCGGCGAGAAGTTGGTGTAAGGCACCCACGCGGAGTCAAAGTGGATGGATTTCACATCCAGGGTTTTCTTGATGAAGTCGGTGTTGTACAGCAGACCATCATAGGTTGAGTTGGTGATAACCGCGTGTACCGGCCAGGTCGCATTCGGCGTCTCTTTCACACGCTTGGCGATAGTCGCGTGCTGGAATTCGCTCTGCGGAATACCGCCGAGGATACCGTAGGCGTTACGGGTCGGACGGAAGTAGATCGGCGTAATGTCGCTCATCATCATCAGGTGAGTCAGCGATTTGTGGCAGTTACGGTCAATCAGCACGGTGCTACCGGCCGGCGCGGAGTACATGCCGACGATTTTGTTAGCAGTAGAAGTACCGTTGGTCACCATGTAGCTGCGTTCTGCGTTAAACACGCGAGCGATATACTCTTCCGCTTCTTTGTGCGGGCCGCTGTGGTCCAGCAGGGAACCCAGTTCAGAAACCGAAATGGAGATATCGGATTTCATGGTGTTGGAGCCAAAGAAATCGTAGAAGATGCTGCCTACTGGGCTTTTCTGGAACGCGGTACCGCCCATGTGGCCTGGGGTACAGAAGGTATATTTACCTTCACGGACATATTTGAACAGCGCTTTGGTCAGCGGCGGCAGAATGGTGTCGATGTATTCGTCAGTGTTCTGTTTGATTTTGTTCGCGATATCTTCCGCAGCGCCCAGCGCATATTCGAAGAAGCGAACCTGCATGCGCAGATCGTTCAGGCTAACGTCCAGAGTGGAGTAGGTGTTAGCGAACGCATACAGCGGCATGTACTCGTTCATTTTGCTGATTTCTTCGCACAGTTCGAGATTGTATTTATCCCAGTCGAAGATCACGCCGCACAGACGAGAGTTGTTTTCAATAAGTTTTAATAAGTCGTCACGGTCGTTCGGGTAGACAATACGGAAGTCCAGGCGTTCGAGAGCACGATGCAGTTCACGGATGGGTTCTTCTTTGAAGTAAACCCCCATGTGATTCATGATTGCAATAACGTTCATAGTCAAATCTCCAGATGTAGAAAGCCCCTCCCGTCGCGTGATGACAGGTGATGGAAGGAGCCTCAGGAAAACGGGTTGCTGATTAGTGCGCGTTAGCGGTGGTGTTGTTATCCGATGCGTTGTTCTGGCGCTGGTGCATTTTGCGACCGTAGAACATCAGGATAATCAGGCTAACGATGAAGGTGCCGGCCAGTTCGAAGGAGCTTGCGCCCATCAGCGCGATGAAGCAGAACACGCAACCCAGTACCGAACAAATCAGGCTAACAAAGTTACGGATGTTGATGCCTTCGAAACGAATCAGGTCAACACAGGAGTAGAAGTAAGGCAGCATGGTCAGCAGTACCGCGATACCGGTCAGTTCGCCGAACAGGTCAGAGGCTTTACCACCGGCGGAGTTCATCAGGGTAATCAGCACCATCAGCGCGGTCATTTTCACTGCGGCCAGCAGCAGGCCTTTTTTCGGAATACCGTTGTTATCAACTTCGCCATACACTTTCGGGAAGTTACCGTCGTTGGCGGCACGTACACCGGCCTGGCCAACCAGCATCATCCACGAGCCCAGAGAAGTCAGGCAGGCAAAGGCGGTGAAAGCGGATACCATCGGTGCAGCCCAGCCGCCGAGGATGGTAGAGGCGCTAATTGCGAACGGCGCACCGGACGCGGCCATCTGAGAAGCAGGATACATACCGGCGATAACCTGAGTCGCGGCGATGTAGACGATACCGGCCATCGCAGTGCCCAGCATGGTAGCCAGCGGCACGGTACGTTTCGGGTTTTTCACCATCCCGGTACTCACGGCGGCGGATTCTACGCCAACGAAGGCCCACAGGCAGAGCAGGATACTTTTAATAACCGCGTGGCTATCGGTGGTGCTGGAGGTATTCCAGTTCGCCTGATAGGTAGCGACATCAAACCAGTGCCAGCCGACGACCGCGGTCATGACTACCGGAATAAGCACCAGTACCAGACCAATAGTGGTCAGACGGCTGACCCAGGTCCCGCCGAGCATATTAACGAAAGTAAAGATCCACACGATGGCAATACAGGCAATACCTGCTGGCACCGGGTTATTTAAAATTGGGAAGAACGTAGAGAGATAAGAAACTGCGGTAATCCCGATGGCCAGGTTACCAATCCAGTTTGCATGATAATAAAGGACACCGGTCTGGAAACCGAATGCCGGAGATATTTCGCCAGCGTAGGCAATAGGACCGCCCTGCTGCGGGTTTTTAGTGGCCAGTCGGGCATAAACATAAGCCAGAGACATCGCACCAATAATTGAAATCACCCAGCCCCAAATGGCAATACCACCGATGCTGGCCAGGTTCGCAGGTAATAATGCAATCCCGCTCCCCATCATATTACCGGCGACGACACCGGTACAGGCAAATAGCCCGATCTTCTTGGCAGAACTCATGGTTGTTTTTCTCCTAAGTTTATTTGGGAGGTACAGATCATGATACAGAACCATTAATTGACCCGACCAACTGCCAACAAGATTACTGATTTGTACGAGATAAGTCCTAAAGATAAAGTGATATAAAAACAAACATCAGACAAATGATATTTTGACCTTTTTCGCTTAACATATAAACATGACAACAGGGTGTCAGAAAAAGATAAACATCGTTGTATTACAGAGACTTACAATAAGCAGAGCGTGTTATCTGACTGTTATTTAAAGCCTCCTGAATGCTAAATAAAAATAACAACAAGAGGCTTCATGAGAAACATAAATTTAACCTCACCATGCCCAAAACCTTGCACATGATGAGGGTTTACTTATTCTGAAGAGAGAAAGTTGTCGAGATATGGAACGACTCGGTTAACCGACGTCTGGAAAACCCCATTTTCAATCCAGTACAGGGTATCTTCGCCAGGACGTAAATTAAACGCCGTGATGTAAGAATCGGCAGCCAGACGGTTCTCACCTTTCATCTCATAGACTTTGCCTAACAGCACATAATTTAGCCATGACATCTCTAAATCAATCGCACTATTAATTGCGGTATTTGCTTCGTCGACTTTGCCCTTCCCCAATGAATCCACCGCTTTTATTTGATAATAAATCGCCATGTCTTTTATACCCGGCATCGCCCCTACCCGCTCGACTTCACTGTAGAGGGCGGCCAGCTGTTTATCATCCAGCGGCTGTTGCGAATGGCGCAATACATCCACCAGCGTTTTTTCGGCATAGGCGTAAATAAAATCCGGCGCCCGCTTAATCACATCATCCAGCAGGCTACTGGCCTTACTTAATGAATCGACGTCGCCCTTCATTAACAGCTGATGCGACTGGTAGAAATAGGTTAACGCCACGCTTTGCGAGGGCTGATATTGCCTGAGCATCGCCTGCATTCGCGCCGGCCACGGCTGCGCCAGGGCATCCGACAGGCTGTTCATCAGATCGTTCTGGATGGTCAGCTGGTTATCGTTGGTCACAAAGTAGCGCTTATCCAGCATCGTCGAGCTGTCGGCGTTGTCCACCAGCTGGACCGACATAAAGCACTGCTGCGCCCGATAGTGGCGCTGATTGACGAACTCGATGGTCAGCGTTTTCCCGGAGCTGCTCGGCTCATTGATGTTGTAGTCCGTTTTGTCATGCACCATAAAGGTCGAGAAGGTGTTCAGCGAGGTGGTGATCAGGCTGGCCAGTCCTACGGCGTAGGAGTGCTGCGACGACCAGTTAGCGCAGGAGTTGCCATTCACCAGGTGGATATCGATATCGCGCGGATTGAGCAGCAGACGCGCCTTGTTGACCGGCGGCCGCGATTCCATGCTCGACAGCGCCACCAGCGCCACGCAGGTGCCCAGCGCCAACAGGAACAGCCCCCACACCAGGGCGGTAGTGAGGCGCTTGCGGCCTGACGGCGCGCTGGCCACGGTAGGAGCCGGTGGCGGCGCGGCGGCATCAGGGAGAGGGACAGAGACGTCGGATGGCGCACCGGCGGCCGGCGGCGCAGGAACGGCGGTCGACGGCGCAGGAACGGCGGTCGACGGCGAAGGCGTCAGCGCCTCCATCGACGGGGCTAGCTCCTCCCCCTCTTCGGTGCACCAGATCACCGGCACCGTGAGCTTATACCCCCGTTTGGGTACCGTCGCGATGTACTCAAGGCTAACGTCGTCGCCGTCTTTGAGCGACTTGCGCAGTTCAGAAATACTCTGCGTGACGACGTGGCTGGTCACAACGTTCCGGGTCCAGACGTTTTCGATAAGCTCGTCCCGGCTAAGCACTTCCCCCGGATGGCGGGCAAAAAAGACCAGAAGATCGATTAAACGCGGTTCAAGGGTAAGCTGGCGCCCCTTCCTGCTGATTTGGTTTACAGAGGGGGTTACCAGCCATTCACCGACGCGAACAACAGGTTGTAGCATACAAGAAAGCCCCAGACAAAAAGGGAAAGGCGCGATGATAACACATTTGTCCTACCTATTTTTGCCAGGGGTCACTCCCTCAGGCATTAGGCCGGAATTGGCTCTTTATTAACAATAAAAAGCAATAATTCATTAACATCGTGATCATGAAATCTATATATAGCGATAAAAACGCATTTCCGCTGCCGCTATTGCCTAAGGCAATTCCGATAGCAGAAAAAAATAAGCCCGGAGGCTTAACGCGCTCCAGGCTCAATGCGTTGCGCGCCGATACGGCACGCTTTAAAAAAAGGTTATTTATACACTTCCGCTGTGGCTTCAAAGTTAGGGCCATGCTCACGCGCAGCGGTGATCACGTAGTACTTTCCGCCTTTCTCATCGGCCAGCTTGGAGAGCTGATCGTGCAGATCGGAAGGCGAAGAGAATTCGCCACCGGACGGCCCCACCGAGATCGGCCCGACTTTGGTCAGTTTGAAGTGTTTCACTTCTTCTTTGGTAATCAACTGCGCGGCGGAGGCGCCAAATGCAACGGCGGAAAGGGCTAACGCGACTATCACTTTTTTCATCCTGCAATCTCCTTGGAATTAGCCTTCAGTCAGGCCCTTTCAGTATAGACGGCGATTTACTGAGCGTGCTACCGATGCGCTTATTTTTTGGCCGAGGCGTTCAGTAACGCGGCGGTACCCCTTCCGGGCGGGTCTTAAAGCGCCGGTGCAGCCACATGTATTGCTCGGGCGCCATCAGGATGCACTGTTCGATAATCTGATTCATCCAGGCCGCCGTAACCTCGGCGCTCGCCAGCGGCGGCGTGCGCTCCGGCGTCAGGGAGATCAATTCATACCCCATGCCGTTGGGCTTGCGCCGCGGAACAAACGGCACAATCGTCGCCCCGGACATTTTCGCCAGCATCCAGGTACCGGTGGTGGTCGCTGCCTGTTCGACGGCAAACAGCGGGGCGAAGACGCTGCTGGCCGGACCGTAGTCATGATCCGGCGCGTACCAGAGAATTTCCCCCTCTTTTAGCGCCCTGACCATCCCTTTCAGATTTTTTCGATCCAGCATGGTCTTGTTAGAGCGCAAGCGTCCCCAGGTTTGCAGCCAGTCAATCAGCGGGTTATCGTTAGGACGGTAGACGCCAATGCCTGGGGTAAACATGCCGTACATTCGCGCACCCATTTCGAGGGTCAGAAAATGGATACCGATCAGTAAAATGCCCTGCTTTTCTTCCAGAAGCTCCACCACCTCGTTAACGCCGCTGGTCTCGGTCCAGCGCGCTACCCGGTGCGTCGGCCAGAACCAGGCCATGCCGGTCTCCATCAGCCCCATGCCCAGCGATTCAAAGTTTTTCACCAGCAGCGCCTCGCGATCGGCGGCGCTCATCTCGGGAAAGCAGAGTTCGAGATTACGTCTGGCAATCCGCGCGCGGCTTTTCATCACCCGCATTGCCAGCCGCCCAAGCGCCGTTCCCAGACGGTAGATCACCGGATACGGTAATTGCACCAGCAGCCACAAAAAGCCAATTCCCAGCCACAATAGCCAGTAACGCGGGTGCAACAGCGCGCGGGAAAATTTGGGTAAATTTGACATAGTAATCCTGTTAATTCACTCAATAATAGCTGAGCAAAAACCGCGAAATAAAGTAGCGGATCCTGCACGTAGTATTTTTCCAATTCGTGCGGTAATACTCAATCACAAGCGCGTTATTATAAGCCGATTCCAGGATAAATTCAGCCCTTACGCTGGGGACTACTCTATTATTAGACGCAACGCGTAAAATTTCCTGTTTAATGCATAAATAAATAAACCTAACCTCTACGGCTCGGCCGATTGTCGATAAAATAGCCAGTACATTTGCCTCAGCCTCTCGACCAATACCTCTTTTACTCACGCTTTATTATGGCGATAGCGAACGCAAACAGTCCGTTTCGCCCGGTTTGACACGGCCAGCATGCGGTTATTTGTGACTGGGGCAAAGGTTAAGCATCGACATTGCGGATCCTTTTCCCAGATATGCTACGTTTACAGCGCTCATTCGACGCAAGTGCCTTTGCCGACGTCGCCGCTTTCAGAAGCCATAGTGAGAAGGAACTATGACAATGAATTATCAATTAGTGAAGCAAGTCAGAGAAAATAACCCATTAAGAAAAAGCTTCATTGACCTTGCCGTTAAGACTTTTGACCTGTCTTTTGAAGAGTGGTATCAGCAAGGTTACTGGACCGACGCCTATATCCCCTATGCTTTTGTCGAACGCAATAAAGTTATCGCTAACGCTTCGGCCAACATCATCGACCTGCGCTGGCAGGGCGAGCCCCGGCGTTATATTCAGATTGGCACCGTGATGACCGAGCCGGACCACCGTAATAAGGGATTAGCCGGCCAGCTTATCCATCACATCCTGCAGGACTGGCAGCAGGAGGCGGACGCCTTCTTTTTATTCGCCAATCCCACCACGGTGGATTTTTACCCCAAATTTGGCTTCACCCGCAGCGAAGAGTATCAATATATTATGCCGGTCTCCCCGCGAGCCGGTGATTTTCGTAAACTGGATATGGACAGCCCTGACGATGTCGCCCTGCTCCGCCATTACTATGAAAAATCCAACCCGTTCTCACCGCTGCGGGTGGAGCATAACTTTGGCCTGCTGATGTTTTACTGCTCAGCCTTTATGAAGCATTTTGTCTATTACTCGGCAAAAAATGAGGCGGTGGTCATCGCCATGCAAAACGGTCCGGTGCTGATCTGCTTTGATCTGTTCTGCGACGTGGGTAAGAGCCTGTCGACGCTGGTCAACGAACTGGCCGATGACCACGTTTACCAGGCCATCCTCGGTTTTACCCCCAGTGAAGACCGGCTCGGCGAGTATGAGAAGATAGAGGGAGAAGATATCCTCTTCGTCTATGACCGGAAGGAAAACCTGTTTAAAGACAGGAAGTTGATGTTTCCTTTACTGGCGCATGCCTGACGGCGCCGCGCCGCCAAGCAGATCAGTTATAAGTCACCACGAAGGTCGCGCTGGCGTTCGCTTCGCCCGCAGTCACTGCGGGCCCGTTGACCGCTCGCCGCGTCGGGAGACGTAATCCCGATAGCCCTCGCCAACGTAAATCTGCCGTGGCCGGTAGATGGTCAGCGGCGCCTGGTGCATCTCGTTCCAGTGCGCCACCCAACCGACCGTCCGACCGACCGCGGTGACCACCGCAAACATCGACGAAGGCAGATTCATCGCTTTAAGGATCACCGCGGTATAGAAATCCACGCTTGGCGACAGGCCATTGTCCACAAAATAGGGGTCGGTCAGCGCCACGTCCTCAAGGGCCATCGCCACCTGCAGCAGGCGGTCAGACATGCCTACCTCCGCCAGCACCCGATGGCTGGTTTCACGCAGGATATCGGCGCGCGGGTCACGGTGACGGTAGCGCGAGTTGCCAAAACCCAGCCGGCGAAATGCCTGCGGATCGCGCTTCGCCTGGCGCAGAAACGCCGGAACCTGATCGACGCTTTCAATCTCCTCCAGCATTCGCATGCTCGATTCATTTGCTCCGCCATGCATCGGCCCCCACAGCGACGCCAGCCCGGCGGCGACGCAGGCGAATAAGTTCGCCCCGGAGGAGCCCGCCGCGCGCACCGTAGTGGTCGAGGCGCACTGCCCGTGATCGGCATGCAGCACCAGGATCTGGTTCATCGCCTGCTCGATAACCGGATTGAGAACGTATTTTTCCGCCGGGATAGCAAACAGCATCTGCAGGAAATTACCGGCATAGGAGAGATCGTTGCGCGGATACGCCGCGGGTTGCTCAATGGTGTACTTGTAGCTCATGGCGGCGATAGTGGGCATTTTCGACAGCAACCGGGTGGCGGCCAGCGCCCGGTGCTGCAGATTTTCCACGTCCAGGACGTCATGATAAAACGCCGCCAGCGCCCCCACCAGGGCGCACATCAGCGCCATCGGGTGCGAGTCGCGACGAAAGCCGCTGCACATGCGGGCTATCTGCTCATGGACCAGAGTATGGCGGGTGATGGTCTCGCGAAAGGTTTGATAGCAGGCCTCATCCGGCGCGTCACCGTTCAGCATGATGTAGGCCACTTCGAGAAAATCGCACTGGCGAGCCAGCTGATCCACCGGATAGCCGCGGTGCAATAGCACGCTGTTTTCCGTATCGATCCACGAGATCGCCGACTGGCATCCGGCGGTGTTGGCGAAGCCGGGGTCATAGCTGCAGAATCCGGACTGATTTAGCCCGCGCATGTCAACTCCCACCGGCCCCCGCGTTCCCGGCACCTGCGGCAGGGCGATGGGCGGTTGTTGTCCAGCAAAAGAAAGCGTTAACGGTGTAGTGCTCATCCTGTTAGTCCCCCAGCAAGCTTATCAGCGACCCGAAGTCATTCTTCAGGCGGAAAGACCAACATAACCAATGTGATGCAGCTTATTCATTGATGTCATCACTATAACCCTGGCAAAGAGGATATTTTGCTGGCCTTCACTGGGAAACAGGCCGTATTTCCCCAGCCCACCGCCGGATAGCGGCACAAATCGCCAAGGATAAAGGCGATCATCGCTGTCAAAATTTACGTTGAGTAAAGAAAGGATGAAGAGGAGCTACCATGAATTTTGTGCTGTCGATGACCCTTATCTGCATCGCCATCGCCTGGCTGATGATGAGCCTCCTGCCGGTGTAGATGCACCGCTAACCGCCACGCCAGTGGTCTGGATAACCCCTCCTTCAATTGATTTCCGCCGTGGTCTTCGCCTCTGAGGTTTCATAAGAGCCATATAAGAAGTACTGGTTGCATATCAGGCTGTTGCGTTTTCCCGCCGAGGGGTAGGCTAAAGGCCCACTGTTAAGGAGGTGATATGTCTGGACTTATTAATCCACATGCGGCCCCGGAAGAAGCAGCCTATGCGCTACTGATTGAGCTCGTTCGCGCCCAGCGCGTGCCGCAATATGAAGGCGAAATTTCCGGCCTGCTGGCGATGTACGACGAAGCCGTTAAACACTTTAAAGAGAAAGAGACCGAGCGTTAGGCGTGGACATCGTGGTGCGAGAAAAGCGTGACGCCTGCGGAAGCCGCGCAGGCGTTGGCTGGATAGCGGCTTGGGTCATCAGCTGCCGCGGTAGGTAGAGTATCCGTACTGACTGAGCAGCAGCGGGATATGCAGTTTTTGATTTTGCTTTGTAACATTGAAAATAACCGGAATCACCGGGAAGAACGTATTCATATTTTGGCTTTTAAAATAGTCACCAGTTTTAAACGTCACTTTATACACCCCCGGCTCCATATTCTCCGCCTGCGGATAGAGCGACTTAATCCGCCCATCGGCATCCGTTTTACCGGTGGCGATATGCTGCCAGCTCTCCCCCTGCTGTTTATCCAGCTCAATCTGCACCCCCGGTGAAGGGAGCCCGGTTTGCTGATTAAGAATGTGTACGCTGAGCGTCCCCTCTGGCGCCGCCAGCGCGCTGAAGCTGAGCAGAGAAATTACGGAGGCGATAACTAATTTCATAATCGTGACCTTATTGGGCAAGTGAAAGTGCCCTAACTATAGTCAGCGCGGCGGGGAAAAAAATTAAACTTTTTGTTATCAGTTTGAGTTGATGGGTACTGTCTCCACACACAACACGTGAACCGGTTTCCTCGTAAGAAGAGGAAGTGTCTTATGAGTAGGTAGCCCCGTGCTCTTAGTAACAGGATACGGTGACACTAAGTCTATCAGGCAGGGGAAATAGATTTGCTGGGTTCAAATATCACAAGGTAAAAAGATATACGCCGTGGCCTCTGCCGCCTCTACCAGAACAGTGCTTACTGCAAATGGGCTGCAGTATTCGAAATAATCATTTAATATTATTTAAACTACTATTCCAGTGTAAGTAATCACCTGGTTCAGATATTGATCGTTATCATTGATTCTCTTGTCGCCACGCCTTAACCATCTCCTTTGTTACCTCTTTCTTGTAGCAAATAGGTGAGTACCCACCAGCTTTGCTCCAGGCACTGCGGCCACCGCACGAGCTGCCGTTCCGGGCGGTATTGAAGGGACAGGCACAAGTACCGGGGTAGGATGCGACAGAGTCATCAATAATCCTTTGACTGACCTGATCATCGCTTAAGGAATTCGATTTGGCGATGGAAATATCTGATGCAAAGACGCACACAACAGCGAATACGGAGATGGCGACGAATTTGATGTTCATTCGGATCTTTCCAGGCAGTGGATGAACATCGAGGGTATGCTTTCAAATAGTGTTCAATATTGATCTATAACAACTGTACTTCACGCCAGCTTAAAATGCGATATTTAACCCAGTCAGACAGAACCTAAAGCTATAATGACTATTAGCCTGTTACCGGCAACATATTTTCACATTCCTGCAGAGCGCTTATTCTGCACTCAGCTATAACCAGCATTAACCATTCTGTTCGATATTACAGAGCAGTAATGCTGTACTCTGACTGGCCATCGTCCGACAGATACTACAAGACATTAGAATCATCGAAATGGTCCGTCGATATGCTCACCTGGCACCTAACCATTTAACTGAGCACGCACGTCAAATTGACTCAATTTTTGCAAATTTTTGCAGAAGATGTCCCAAATATGTCCCACAAGGAAAAATCAGCGACTGGAGGAAGTTGATAAGTGATTGATTATTAAATGGCACGCCCTACAGGATTCGAACCTGTGACCTACGGCTTAGAAGAAAGTAGAGCGTTAAATAACACACTGTAAACACACATGTTTCCCGCGTTCGCATCCGGTTTTGTGTCGTTTCGTGTCGTTTGAATACATCCCTGTCTTTATCGTGCATTCCTGTCACGCCACAATTACGACACACCCATTACGCGAATTCCTCCAGGGTCAGGTTCCATCTGCGCCATCTCCTGAGATGCCAAAATCTGCGAGCAGCTATCCAGAACGCAAACTCGCCGATTTACCTCATCAACAGAAAAGCGCATCATTAGCGCGCTAGTTAATCATGTTTCGGTGCGCACCACTCTTTCATGGTTAAACCGCCAGGCTATCGCTTCGCACATCACAAATGATATGCGTCACAACTCCGGCGACAGTGACATCATCCAAGGCCTCACCTTCAATTGCTTCGCCGTCTTCAGTGATCAGCGATCGCCCCATCAGCTTTGCAAGCTCAGATCTGCCATCGTGTAGAATAATGAGCTGGCTTCCCTGCCTAGGTTTAAGCCCAATATCTACGACAACATAACCGCCATCCCTTTCGAAAACGCGGGTGTTAGGCCCGACATTGCAGATCGAGTTAACAGACAGACGCTGTTCAACGTAGTCGGACGCCGGTGAAGGAAACCCCATCAGATGACCCTCCCCATTCCTGCCATCATCCACAACCTGTTTTCGCTATGGTCCGGCGTCTTATCGACGAAATACGTTTGTTCCCGCGATATCCAGGAGTTCGCCTCAACCTCGGTAAAGTGAATGCCGCGCCGGCGAAGCGCAGTAACGAAGTCGCGGGTGTGAAGGTACTGGAACCCCTTGGAACTGCGCAAAATGGACTCGCGGAAAGCCGCGGCGATGTCTGACTGTCGAAGCATGATCTGTCCTCCGATAAATACTGTTTTTATATACAGTAGTTTTAAAAAAGCGACAGATCAATATAGGTTCTGGCTATCAATTTATGTAATTGCCGCAACGCATTGATGTAACGAGTAAGGTAAGTCTTAGAGTGTTTTCAGGCCTTAGCTGTTTGATGGTTTTACAAACAGGGTGCGGTTAAAATTTTTCAGCTATGGCAATGCCTTCATAGCAATTTGCTCATCTGCGGTCTCTTGCATACGATTCGCAGGTGAGCAAACTTAACCGGCTGGAAAATATTTATAAATCGTCTTCACCCCCTCCTATTACATCGGCTACCGACCCAATGTTTTAACTGCTCAGACCAGAAATATCTGGAAGCTTTAGGCATCTTCTTGGAAGATAGATGAGCGCAAAGACGCACACAGCAATGATGTTATGTAGTATTTTCCCCTTAAGTGTGCCTGCTTAAGGGGATTTTTTATCGCCGTATTGTACCGGAAAATATTTGTAAATAATCTTCACCCCCACGCCTGTCACATCGGCCACACGCTACTGGACAGGCGCTTAGTCCGGTATGTTTCTCGCGCTACTACTGCTTACGTTAACGTCTGGTAATGATCTAGCGGCACGACGTAAAGCGGCGTTGAAAGCAATTATAGTGACCGGCCGGCGTTGGTACTTCACACGGTTAGAATGGCTCTGAAATAAAAAAACATCTTCTGGATAGCGTTCTCTTCTACGAGCAATGATCCCCTCCACTGGAGGGGTTGATTCAACACGTAGCTCCTTCAGGTGACCCTGTTTTCGTATCAGTATCAAGTCACCATCAATATCATCATATCGAATACTCAGCAGCCTTCCAGCGCTTAAACCCGTGTGAAAAATTAACGCCCACAAGTCAGCCCATGTATCTGAGATGGAAACAAGATTGCTGTTAATAGTTAAAAATTGCTCAAAACTTATTGTTTTTTTACCGTTCACGAACAAACCAAACTGTTTTCAAAGCTGAATGAATTGATTAAGCCAAACGTAACATATCAGGAAAAGTAGTGAAATCTTTGTCTTCAAGTCGCCGGGAGGTACTTGTAGATTGTTTTCACGTCTACACCGATCACATCGGCTACCTGCTGCCGGGTTGCGCCCGTACCCAACATCCTGCGGCATCGCTCCACAACCTCAGTGGTCATTACCCGGCGGCGGCCGCCGACTCTCCCCTGCTCCCTCGCAGCGGCTAAACCGGCACGGGTACGCTCAACGATCAACTCGCGCTCCATTTCCGCCAGGGCGCTCATGACGTGGAAGAAAAAGCGGCCTGCTGGGGTACTGGTATCAATGCTGTCTGTAAGGCTACGAAAGTGAATACCTCTATCCTGCAACTCTGAGACCAGAGTTATGAGGTCACGAACACTACGCCCAAGGCGATCCAGCTTCCAGACCACAAGAGAATCGCCTGGTTTTAAACGACGAATAGCACGCCTCAGCCCAGGGCGTCTGGCGTTTTTCCCGCTCGCTGTATCTTCGAAAATCTGCTCACATTCTGCGCGAGCCAGCGCGTTTTTCTGCAAATCGAGGTTTTGATCGCCGGTAGACACCCGCGCGTAGCCAATCAGCATGTTGTAACCCTTTGAAATGGCTGATTGTAAATTGCCGATATTGTTCGCGTAAACCTGGGTTCAGGCGAAGCTGATTTAGGCGGTGCTTTGGTGAGCATCGATAACGCCACCGTGAGGGAGTTAGCAGAGAATAACATCTTCAGGAAAATGACCCGTGCGGATATTAACACGATGCTCAACACCCCAGGTTCCGAGGTCGATGTTGAATACGCTTTACAGGCCCTTATCGATGAGGGTCACAAATCAATACTCTTTCCGCATGATGTTAAGGGCATTTATATTCTTGCTGGAAATGTCACCGTACCCGCCCCTGTAACGTTGATTTCATTTTCTCCTTGCGTTAAGCCATACACAATTACGGACGATTCGTCGTTTCTCAATAAAGGCGCTGTCATTCGAAAAGCGGCAGGCGCTGATTATATTTTCGGGCCGGGAACCGTCCCTCGCTTCTACGGCCTGCTTCTCGATGGCAGAGACAGCAGCAGGCCGCTGTTTAATCAGGAGAATCAGCCACGTGGCGGTATGCTGTTTAACTGCGGTATTTATCGTTTTCTGTATGGCATTGGTAGCTATGCCTACACTTCCGTTCAGGTTGGCATGTCCTCTATTTGCTCAAACAATGACGGGGTTTATAACCTGATTGATTCGCGGCTGATTAACTGCACCATTAACGCGAATACCCGGCACGGTGTTTATCTCCGCAATGGCGCGAATAATAACCTATTCCAGAATATTCGAAATGAGTGGAATGCCGGGGTGGGTTATCTGGCTGATGGCTCAGTCGGCAACATTATCAATGGTGAATTGGTTGACCGTAATGGCTCGGCGAATTTCGCTGTGCTTAATGGCGGAGGTTTTCTCATTGGGGATGTATTCTCCCAGCGACCGGGACGAACCTCGGCGGCAGGTTCCTCCTATAACACCCATTTTTACATGGAGGGCGCTGGCAGTTACATCATGCTCAGCAATGTCGTGACCCGAACCGGCATTGACGATGATGGCCAGGGCACGCTAACGCCAGAAAGGGTGCTGACAACCGGCGGCGGTTCCACGGACATGACTTTTATGGCCAATGGTTGTGATTTGTCCGGGTATACCATTTCTGCGCTTCGGCAGATTACCACTGCCGAGAAAATGATCCTCAGGGGAAATAAAGGCACAACTGACCTGATAACTACTGGTCTGTATCAGTTCCAGAACGGCCGGGGTAATGTTGGCGGGGCGAAGAGTAACCAGGTTCTGACGTCCGGCGTCGGTTCGGTGCTGACGCTCAGTTTCCAGGAGACAGGATTAGCCGATCCCGCGACAGCACAGGCAACAGTTCCGTTATGCAGAACGCTTCTGATTGAGTCGCTAACATCAGGCGGGGTATCAGGAAAATTCAAACTACCGTTTCAGATAAGGCGCGTGGTACAGGCCGCTAATGTTGACCTGTATACCTCTGAAGCCCGTTCATCGCCCACGGGAGCCTACGCTGTCACTGGCGCGACAGGTGTCAATGTATCTCTGGCAGTTAATGCTGATGCCACACTGACAACCGTCACGCTCACCAGTGTTGACGGTATCGGGCGGTTCCTGCGCGTGACAATTCTGGACAACTAAGGGGGCATTATGAGTGATGCGTTTTTTTCAGAGTTAACCGAGAGGGGCGATATTCCCGCTATGTCGCCATTTGATATCTGGTATGAGGAATTATGTGCTTATGTGCTCGAACATGGTAGACGTGCCCCTTACAAAATGGCGTATCTGGAATTTTTCGAGCAAGGATTAACGGTAGAGGAGGCGGTTGAAAAATTTAACTAATGAAATACCGCCAGTGCAAGACTGGCGGTTATTGATATGAAGAAATTATTGTAAATGTATTCGATGACATCAAAATCGGTATAGTTCACATTCTCTACCATACCTGTCATATTATTATTCCGTTTAAGGATGATACCTGATGATAGATATAACTGGCATTAGGATGTCCTAAATCAAAAAATATCTTCTGTAATGTGACAACAGATTACCCATGCTATCTTAGGCCATGCGATAACAAACAGCAGCAGGAAGGCGATGTTATTGAATACCCCCGATGTTCCGTCCGCCCTGGTCACCTGGGCGAAAGTCCATAAAAAGAAACCTACCCCAGTATACCAGATGACAATTGTATCAAAACCAATATAATCCATAATCTCCACCTAGCCTGATGACAATCTGGCGAATTCATAGTGAGAGCTATACAAGCCAGAATTGACAGGAATAGCTATCTGAAAAATAAGTATTCAGATGAGAGCGAAATCTGCTTCAAAAATATCCTTATCAATAAAGCTTTCAAACCCCTCCCCATTCAGCATGTAGTACCCGCCTGGCCTTGGCTTCTCCCGTAACACATAATCTGATGAAACAACCAGGTCACTACCATTCGCATCTGTTATGGTAGCCGTATAATCCTGGTTGATGACAATACTGTTAATCAACATTGCCTGAACAGTTTTAGTGGAGCGATATGTAATTAATGTAGACATAAATACCTCAACTGATACCTGAATCGAAACGAATTGCCAGCGTAACTGATGCGCTGCGACGGTTTTCTAAGACGATATACTGCCCACTCTGGTAAACGCAGAGTTTGTTTGTTACTGATGAGTCAGGCTGCGCCTGAGAAAGGTTAACCCCATCACCAATAATTCCTGTGGGCTTTGGCGCTTTGTTAGGCACGTTAAAGAAAGAGCCGAAAAGCGTATTATCATCTTCGAGCCCAGTAATTTTGTACTCGCCTCGACGGTTGTTTACTCCGGCGCCGACGATATGCGTATATGTCGCCCCGGCAGCTATTGTCACCGTTGGTGATACATATCCTTTATTATAAAGATACCCTTCGCTATACAATCGCATTATTTCTGTTGGTGCGGTTGACGGGTCTGCAGTGTTTCCCATTAAGAACTTCAGTACAGTACCGGTATCAGTAGTCCCAGCTATAGAGTACTGTTCAGCCAGGGCTGAAACAGTTCTTTGTATGTTAGCCATTACAGACAGGCGCATCATGTTTCGGACGCTTGAGAAAGATGCAAACGAACCAACCGGGGCACCATCGAAATATACTTCACGTGATGCGTTGGGGCTGTTGCTTAAGTCAATGCCACCCGCAAAATTCGCAACCGATGCTCTCCCTGTATCAATGTAACCATTGAATCTGATATCTTTTACGATGCCCTCAATCTTGATAATCGGAGCCACATCATCGGCGCGCGGTCCAATATGTGTGATTTGTCCACCGCGGAAATGAACTCCGACACTGGATATAATACGCACTGCTGGTGCAATGTTAGCATTTGCTACAAGAGCGTCACCATTATCATCTACTATGCTGTTATTGCGATTGATACTAGGGGTATCAGCCACCACGCCCACACAGTTTGAAATATAAAAGTGCTGGCAGTTCCAGTTACGAGGTTCAACGTGAGGCTGATTTATTTTAATGCTATGGTGCTTAGTGTTTGCAGTCGTGCCGCCCATGCAAACAAAGCCACGGCAAGTATCAGATCCCGCATATTGAGTAGGCTCTAACTGCATGTGGTTAAATGTTAAATTGTTAGAGTTATCGTTGGTGCGTTCCTGAATATATACAGCGTTTCTCCCCCAGTATTGGATATGCAAGTTATTAAAAATAGAATCCCACATATGACCAATCACTAGAGGATTGCTGAACCAACCAATCTTAACATCTTCGATGTATGACAAACGAACGGCGCTAATCGATGTGGCTTCACCCAGCTTAATACCGTATGTTGAGTCAATTCCGGGGCCTGACAAAGACCAACCTTTCCACATTAAACGGCATAAGGAAAGTTCCATCACAGGTGATGTCATCTCATCAGAATAGAATCTGGTATGATTAGCCCCGTCACCCACTAGTGCATAAACACTCATGCGTGATTCAGAACCGGAGGTATCGAGGTTAGTCAGTATTTCATCAAATTTTGAAATGTAGTATACGTCCTCCATACCCGGAGCATACACAGCCTTCCTTTTTCTGGCCCCATCTTTAAGCGCTTGCAATAACGCCGGCGCCCAGTCCAGTGTTGTAGGGTCGCTTGCCTTCGGCACGCAAAGATTTTTATACTCCCACAGGTTTATTTTTTGGGCGGACAAGAAAACTGCCACACTAGCGGCGGTCTCACAGGAGTAATTTCTCGCCCATGCAACTAAATACCCGCCCTCGCCATGTTCGCTTGAACCCAGGTTTTGGCGAAGCGTGTCTCCATCCATCAGAACGAAGTGAGTAACGTCGTTAGCAAAGCTGGTTGCATCGGTTCCGGTGGTCGTAAAGCCGACGTCAGTAGCAGCATTCAGGCGGTAATACTGGTTGTTATAGCGGATGTACTGGTTACGAGCACTAAACTGAAATGGACCATCCTCATAGTCGCCAAGAAAAACGTAGCCGGAGGACAGAATGAATTGCTCAAACCGATTAGCTCTGTCCAGTTGCGCGGCATCGAACTGATTATTTCTTCCGGTGTTCGTCAGGCGCTTTACACCAAGACGGTCAGTATAGAATTCACCGGTGCCAGTAACTTCTTCGTCAAGCTTCGCGCCTGCAAATACCGCATTGCGGATATCGGTACTCGGTACCGGAACCTGCGTCGGCGTTGGGAGTGGAACTTCTGCCATTGTGCATGTCGCCCTTGATAGGCGCACTAAACCCTCAGAAGCGAATCTGATGGTGTGCGCGAAAGTTGATTATGGGTAAATTGAGTCTGAATATTCGATCAGTGATAACGTCTGTGTGTCATCACCGTTGGGTTTGGCGCTATCGACGCGCCAGATAGTGGAGTTCAGTTCCGAGTCGGTAGCGATGAAATACCGACTGGGGTTTTGTACCGTACTGCGGTCATAAATGGCTAGGTCGAAGGTATCGGCTGCAGCCTGGAATGCTTGGGGCTTGCCGCTTACCGGATAGGCTCGCCAGCGCCCGCGGTAATTGCCGAGGCTGTCGGTCATCACTACCCACATATCGCCGAGTGAAAAGTCGATACGCTCTGACGTCGAGAACACATCCCCGGAGCGCCCGGTTATGTATCCAGTCTGCTGCGCGTTGTCGTACATGTCCGGACACTGAACCACCGTACCGCGCACCACCTGCGTCGACTCCAGCACTTTCACCGTCATGGTCAGGCGTGAGTACAGGATTTTCCTCGCCTCAAGCCAGGCCCGATCGGTTGCCTGAGTGGCGTTGCGGCAGCCGTCCAGGCTGATCTGCATCGCATTAACCGTGGCGTCCTCAACCTCAGTGATGCCGCTGCTGTCGATCTGCAGGTAGATATACGCCTTCTTGTTCGTCAGCGGGTCGACGTAATCCAGCGCCACTCCGTCGTAACCACCAGGGAGAGACATTTGCCAGGCGACCTTGTACTCGTCCCAGAACATGTTTGAGCGCGCAAATACCGCATCGGGATTTGTCACTTTCTCATCACGCCAGAATGTCAGCACATCGCCGATGTTATTGCCGTCAACGCGGGCTACATTGGCGATCGTCGCTATGCGCTCACCAAGCGGCTGTTTCTCATCCGAGAAGGTGTAATCGAAATACCCAAGCGCCTCATCAGGCAGCGAATCGGCAATGGCATACAGAGCGGCGACGTCAATGCTGGCCACGTCCTGCCGACCGACAACCACCCATTCGTGAAGGATTGCATCAGCAAACGAGCGACTCGGCCGCAGCGTGTAATCAACTGTGCCGGTTGTCCGGTCGTAGCTGATGGTATGCCGCTGCGCCAGCATGTTGTACTTCTGCTCGCGGTTTGAGTTGCTGTCGTTCGGCCCCTTAATCGTGATGCGGGCGATTGTGTCTTCGGGATAAACGACGTTTTCCCGCACGTTTACCGCATGGATCGCCATCAGCGTCACGACGTTGGCATCGTTGCTGTTATCGAGGCGTTCGATGGTTACCGCATAGCGCCCAGCCCCGGCCGCCGGGGTGAATTTATGCGTCGTACGGAAGTAACGTGTGGTCACCTGAAAATCGTTGTCGAAGAAATAATCGTACTGTTCTGAGGTCCCCGGCACCTGATTGTTATCGTCATCAACCTTCCAGAATTTAATCCTGTATTGCGTTGTACCGGCCGTCGCGCCGAGCTGAACCAGCACATGCACCCAAACCTGAGTGGATACGATAGGTGACACTGACGGCCCGATAACCAGCGGGGTCTGGTCATTCAGCGTGAACAGAGTCGCGTTGATAACCGCATTACCCGGCAGCGACGTGATTTCTCCAGAGAGCTCGCCGATATAAAACGTCGTGTACGACAGCGTGTCGTCGCCGATAAAGCTCTCCGAGGAGATGATATTCCCGGCACCAGTGACATTCCGCGTGACGCTTGTGCCGCCATCGTTCCAGGTGGCATTGATGACGAATGACACGGGATGAGGTACCGCCAGCGCAGCAAAATAGCTGAAGTTGTCATCGTTCGACAGCACAACAGCCTTAAGCTGATTACTCTCGATCGCCACCGATGTCGGCGCCGTCGTGGTCGCGGTCTGAGCCGGGAAGTCCTGGCTTTCGTTCAGTCCGGGGACAGTTTCGTTATCGACGTCATCGAACTGATACCCCACCTCAATCGTGCCGATCACGTCTCCCGGGTTATAAATCGCAGAACTGGCGCCCGCCAGGCTGCCGAGGTTCGATTCCGAGTAGCGGATCGATGAGATGGTGTACCGGCCGTAACCGACCTCGAACCACTCCGTAAGCTGTTTGTTATTGTCGACGAACTCGAACAGCGCCTCCTGAATCAGGTCAGGAAAGACGCGGCACTGGCCGTAAATGTTCGGACGCCCCTTGTAGAGTCGCGCGCGGTTTGTCTGGCCGGTCAGGTCGTTATTGGGGGATTCGCCCGTCGCCACCGATACTGACGCGCTGGGCTTATTTGACAGGCCGAACACCTTCAGCGCGCCGGAGAGGATTTTCGTGACCGGACGCAATATCGTGGTGATTAGCTTTCCCACCCCGCCCTCTGGCTGGTCGAAGACAGCCACAGTGTCACCGGATCGCAGTGGCCGGCTGATATCGTAATCGTCAGACAGAGCTCGGCCATTCAGCTTCACGACAACATCGCGGTGCAGCTGCAGAGAATCCAGCAGGCTCACCAGTGTGGTGCCGGCGTCTACCGTTCCCCGTTGCAGCGGCGCTCCAGGCAGCCTCTGTAACTCATATCGAACCATGCACCATGTACTCCACTTTGCTGTAAACCTTCAGTAATGCCAGCGGGCTATCGCAGCGCACGAAACCAAATTCCCCGCGGGCATGCAGGCATTTAACCGGGCTGATCATCACACCGATATGCGCCGGCACTTCGCCGCGGAAAAAAACGGCGATGCCGCCAGTGGCCGCCACCGGCACACGCCGCCAGTGGGTGCGCTCCTGTTCGTAGCAGGTGATGAAATCCGCGCCCGATTCGTAGCCGGCGATGTGATGCAGCTCCAGGCCGAGCACATGCCGGTAATAGAGAACCACCAGGCCCCAGCAGTCCATCTGCTCAAAACTGCAGGCGCGGTTAGCCCAGGGCTTGCCGTTAACAAGCCCGATAAAGTCGCTCTGTGTCATACGGTGATTAGTCCGGGATAGTCTTTCGTGGTGAAAATGATGGAGTTGGCCAGCGTCAGCGGATTGGTCTTGCCGGCGGTCACAGTGACGTTGCTGGCATCGGCTGAAATGTCATTCACGTAAAGCGTCCAGTCTTTCAGGGATGATGCATCACCGATCGCATCCCACTGCTGATAAAGGCATTTTATCGGCGTCATTCGCGCCGCCCCGCGCCAGCTTTTTAGCGTCTGCCTCACGTGCTCCGTCGCGGCGACAAAGGTGATTGTCATGGATATGAGCGCCGTCCCGTCCTGCGCTGGCTCGGTCACGCTGAACCGCGCTGGCTCGAACGAGTTCCCGCCAAACGTCGCCGGGCGGAACAGGTTATTGACCACCCGGTAATAACCAAACGCAGGGTGATAAAACTCCACCGTCTGTTTGATGTCGCTCGCCGGCCTCCGCTCTTTCCATTCTCTCAATGTCGGCATTAGTCGGCCCTCGGCATCACTTCGGTGATCAGGTAATCCAGCCAGTATCCATAGCCAGGCTGGGCCTCAACAATCCAGTCGTCATAGTCCTCGGTAATGTCCTCGATACCGTTACTGATAACCGTTGCGGTCCAGGTGACAATGTTGCCGTTTTTGCTGGTCTGCACCGGCATCTCGACGAAATGCAGCGTCTGCTGCTGCACGCCCTGCGTATCACCCAGGTCGATCGGCATCTGGAACCAGTTGCGCCCGCGGTCGCAGTACGTCGGCGAGCGAAGCCACGACTTAAACCTCTCGGCCTGCGCGAGCGTGAATATCCACTGCAGCGTCCAGGTCGCTTTCAGGTCCGTGGTGATCGGCGTGATTATCAATGGACCGACTGCCGTCTGCGTCGTCTGCCAGGCTGTATCCTGCGTCATATTCTGATCGGCGCGCTGGGGAAGCGGCAGGAACGGAGGGTATTGAACTGTTGCCACGTTTCCTCCGGGCATAAAAAATGCCGCGGCTGCGGCACTGATCTTTTATCAGGATGTTACTAAATGTGTCTCGCTGATACTGTGTATTTTTCACACACAGCAAGAGAGGTCATATGTCTTACACGCACAGCAGGGATTACATGGAGGGCGGATCAATCGTTTCCGTTCAGTGCTCCCACCAAATCAACGTCCTTGTTATGGATGACGCTGCTTATAACCGATACAAGAGAGGTGAAAGCTGCAAAGTCTATGGCGGATTCTATAAGCAGTTTCCCGCCAACATTGCAGTGCCGCACTCCGGTAACTGGAATGTCGTTCTGGCTCTCCCTGCCGGGCATCGCGCTACATACAGATATTCAATCAACGTAATCAGGCAATAGCATCTGCCCTTTCGCCTGGAATAAAGCCTCCTCAAGGGCGGCAATGATTTTCTGCTGTGTGCCGTCCTTCAAGTAGCCCAACGACGCCACCCCCTCCTGTTTATCGCTGTCGCGGTACCAGATAACCTCGCCATTAATTTCGATTGCTACTTTCATTATGTTCACCCATTAAAAAACCCTCCGGAGCGGGTTTGGTTTAGTAAGCACCTTGCGCTTTTCTTCCGAGGCCATAAGCGCTTTGAATTGCAGAGGACATTGGCCCATTGCGATCAACATCGGTAAGAAAAGCTTCCACTGTCACAACACCACCTTCCTGGCTGGCCTGCGCCTGGAATGAATGCTGTCCGCCACTGGTCTGGTCATAAAACTGGATGTTTACCTGGACCTGGCCGCCATTCATATCCTTATTGCTGATGACCTTGCCGTTATCGCCGGGGATCATGTACTGCTTGCCGGTGCTGGCCTGGTAAATCTCTGGTTTACCTTTTTCGCCGACCTGATACAGGCCGCCAGCTGATACCGGGCCGCCGTTGTAGCGAGCGCCGGCTATTGAAAGGGCCTGCGCCATGCCAACTGTTGAAGCTATTCCTGCCTGAGCGGGGATAGCGTTAGCGCCAGCCGTGGCAAGGGAGGTCATTGCAGCAGCCGGAGCCATGGATGCGGCTATTAGTTGCCCTTGCGCAATAGCCATTCCAGAAGCGGCGGTCATTCCAGCCTGCCCCATAATTACAGACTTCAACCACTCAACTCCCATCTGGACAAAGGAGTTGATAACGCTGTTTAGGACAGTTGATCCGAGTGAGCTCATGGCTTCGCTGACAGACATACTGCCAGTGAGTATGCCAGTGAGGGCATTAGAGGCGTTTCCTGCAAATGAATCAAATGCCGCAGCAGCTACCTCATATCCTGCGTTTTGTTGCCTCCATATCTCCCACTGCGCCGCTATGCGCTGTTGTTCGTACTGAGTGTTAGCGGCATTCATCAGTTCAAGACCGCGCTGGGTTATCTGCCCCTTCTGCGTTTCGAACTGCTGGATGAGAGCCAACTCCTGAGCATGCTGATTAGCCAGCTGTTGGACAGGGTCAATCTGCCCCCGAGCTTCCTGCATGGGGCTTACAGTTTGCTGAGCGCGTATCTTAGCCAGATTAACCTGGTGCTGAGCCTCCAGTTGCTCACTGGTCTGATTGTACTGCTGCTGAGTGATTTTTTTGGCGGCCAGTGCAGTTTGCAGATCTTTAACATCCTGCTGGTAAGACGCATTCTCTCTGGCTTCAGGGAGCAGTTTTTCTGCCGCAGCCTGGGCTTTGAGGGCATTAGCCGTATCCCATATTTCTCCACGGTATTTACCGGCAAGAGCAATTTGCTCTTGGGTGGCTCCCTTACCTAGTGATTGCTGAGCCTGTAATACTGCCTGCTCCCGGCTTAACTCCTGCGTTGAGCCAGCAGCGAGCTCTGATTGCTGGCGCAGATTTTCAAGTTTTTGGTTTACCGATTCCTGCTGGTTAGCAAGTTTCTTAGCCTCAGATTCCGCTTCCTTTGTGGCCTTTTTGTTATTTTGCTGCGCTTGTTGAGCATCGAATTCAGCTGCTGCTCTGTCACGAGCAAGGTTAACATCCGCCTCTGATCCACCGAGTTTCCTAATGTCCTGCTCAGCCCTTAATTGCGCTCGCTTCCTGTCATTAAGCTCGCTCTGAAGTGTTACCTGATCCTGTAGTTTATCCAGATACTCCTGAACATCTTTCGGGCGTTCAACCATGAGGCTGCTGGAGTTGAATTTATCTTTTGCCTTGGCCGCAAAATTAATCATATCTCCCAACTTGCTCATCATGCCGGCAGCAATTCCCGCTTCCTGCCCATCCCTGCGCAGCAAATCGATACCTTGCTTCATCGTTCCGTTTAGCGTAGCGCGACCAATGTTAATAGCGTTTTGGGTCTGGCTTAGCCTGTTCTGAGCTTTCTCTAACTCAAGAGTTGCTATGGCAAGGTTATCTTGTGCGCCACCAAGCGCCTCGGCAGCCTGCCGCCCTCTCGTTGTATTCGTACCCCAGTTTGCAATTTCTCTTTGCTGGCGCTGGACCGCAGATGTCGCGTCATTGAATTCCTTTTGTGCGTCAGATACCGCGTCACTCAATTCAGGAAGACTCTGACTCAATTTCCCTATCGTCGCCGCCAACTCTGTATGCGACATCGTTTGGAATTTGGAACTCAGTTCGTTAACGCTATCGGCAAGAGCATTAGCATCATTCCTCGCTTCTTTTGCACGCTGAGAGAAGTAGAGAATTGCACTTGCAGCAAGCATTGCCGCTCCGGCAGGCCCACCAATTAACCCAAGAGCCCTGCTAGCCAGGCTGGCACCAGATGAGAGAGCCATTTGAGCAGTCCTGTTTGCCGCCAGTGCTCGATTATAATTATCAACCGCACCGGCAGCCGCGCCCCTGGCAACGGACAAGCGCTGTTCAGCTGCCGCAGCGTTGGTTTCGCTGATAGCAGTAAGCCGCATCATTTCTGCGAGCCTTATCTCATCTAAGGCCCGCTCTTTTGCGACCGCTGCAGCCCTGAGGTCTGCCGCTGCTTTATTCGCGGCAGCCTGAGCTGCTAATGATTCTTCTGCTGAAAGCGTGCGTGATGCGGCAGCTGCTTTGATTTTAGCCGCAGTAGCCATAGTTAAGGCGCCGACATACCGACTCCCAAGAATAGCCGCGACACCAGTCAGCAACGCGCTCAGTCCGCCAATATTCTCACTGATGGTGACGACTGCATCACTGAAAATTGCCGCGCCTGTTTTAACCGTAGAATTTTCACCGAAGAACTTAGTGATGTTATTGCCAGCAACCTGAAGAGCCTGGCTGATAGTCGTAGTGGTGTTGGCAAATTCAGCACCGATTACACTCCCCTGGGAAAGCAGACCGTTAACCACAACATCTGTCGTTAGCTTGCCCTGTGCCGCCATGTTGCGCATCTGGCCGATACTGACCCCCATAGAGTCAGCAAGAGCGACAATAAGACGGTTACCCTGTTCGTTTACAGAGTTGAATTCCTCACCGCGTAAAGCTCCAGAAGCAAGGCCCTGCGACAACTGAATAATCGCGTTCTCGGCCTCTTGTGCCGTGGCACCTGATACAACGAACCCTTGGTTTATGATTGTGGTTAACTTCGCCAGATCATCTGCACTGGTTCCGTATTGCCGGGTGGCCCTCTCTAAACGCGCATATAGGGATGCTGTTGCATCCAGGCTGCTTCGGGTTTGCTGCGTGATGTTGAAAACACGCTCAGTTACATCAGCAAGTTGTTCGGACGGGCGAAGAGAGTTGGATAATTTGTTATTAACCGTGGCCCATGCGTCAGCATATTCAGCCACCTGCTGGACAGAAAGAGCTGCGGTAAGTGCAACCGCAACACGGGACAAGCTCGACATCGAACGCTCTGTGGTATCAATGGAGCGTGATGTTTTATCAAATCCCCGTTCCATCAGATCAAGGCGCTGGTTAACGCGCTGCTGAGCGGTAAGTAGCCCGCGCACATCCATTTCAATGTCGTAATAAATACCGCCAGCGTTCTCAGCCATTTCCTTTTCTCCGGGCAATAAAAAACCCCGCCGGAGCGAGGTCTATAACATGGAAGTTGATTAGTTTAGGAGGCCTGATTTAACTTCTGTATTTGAATTATTAAATAAGTAATTATCTACAATATCGCCCTTAAACACGATTATAAGCTGCTTCATGTTGGTAGTAGCGCCGTTATCAAATAGTCCATAGATAGGAATAAATGCTTTCCCGCTGACCTGTGTGTTTGTGAAAACATAGTGCCACTGTTCTTTCCCATCACTGGAGATTGATACCCCAGTTGGATCTCCATATGCAGCCTTAACCTCTTGCTTCGTCGTCTTTCCTTTGATTATTTTACTCTGAACGCCAATCTGGGTTTCTTGCTCAATCGACTTATTGCCGCCAGAAGCACAACCGGCAAGTACAACCGCTATTGCTGCAACCAATAGAACCTTTTTCATATCCCTATCCCCACTAGTTAGTTTTGGACAGATTAGCAGGGATAGGAGGGAACGACAAAACCACCTGATCGTTTATCAGTATTTTCGTCTTCTCGTTGCTGAGTTAATCTAATGGATACGTGAAGGCTTAGCTATCTTGCGCACTAAAGCCAACACCTATTACATTAAAATTCAAACAATTAACAGACTCTACAGATCTACATTAAGGAGCAGCGATGATTGACTACAACCCAGCAAGAAAAGAAATAAAAGCAGCCAAGAAATGCATTTCAGATATGGAGTCGTCTACTAACTTTGATGACATGGAGCAGCTTTGGCGAGACTGCTTAAATCATATAGAAAAATCATTTACGAAACTTCTCAATGCAATCAACCCAGTAAAGGGACAGTTTACAAATGCATTCTCAAAAGAATATGCGATAAAAGGTAGCGATGATTTACTACGCTACATTAAACAAGCGCGAGACTGCGACAACCATACCATAGGCGACATATCTAAGAAAGTTCCAGCTAGCACCACAATCAACCCTGCTCCAGGCTCAAACTCTCTATATATCAAGAACCTAAGTATAGATGGTTTTGGTAATATGCATTTTGAAGGTGGCCCTGCCTTGATACAGTTCCATCCTGAATCAATTGAAGCAATAGCCGTAACGAGTAGAAGTGGTACGTATGACCCGCCGAAGAGTCATCTAGGAAACCCAATAACATCCACTAAACCTGTTGATCTTGCAAGGGCGGGGATTGCCTTTTATGAGAACTGGATAGAAGAATCCAGTAAAAAATTTAAATAATTTCAGCCACCTAAATAGTTATAGTTTGTATATCAAAAGTTTAAAACGGCATGTAAATCACTTTATTGTAAGCATGCCATTTCCCGTTTCATCACAAACATTTTTCTCCAATACATTGAAACAACTCAATTTTTTTAAGATTATGCTTGATTTTTTCTTTCGAGAATCGGCCGTTTGCCTTTTCGCATGCTGCGTTATAGGCGTTTGCTGCTGAGACAGGGTCATCAAAGTAACCAAGATGGTGAAACTTATAGTCGATGGTGATTCCTGAGACCCACTTCCGCTCTCTTTTAGCCCAGTACACCCCAATAAACCCACTCTTATTTGACTTTGTGGCAGTAAGGTTATTCATGTTATCTCGCCTTCTGGCAAGCCGAAGATTCGAGATCCGATTATCAGTTTTGTCCATATTGATATGGTCCACATCACCGACTGGCCACTCGCCATAATGCATAGCCCACGCCAATCTATGGCTATAGTAGAGGCTATTGTTTATCCTGATTGTCAGATATTTATTAGTTAATGAGCCGCACTGCTTACCCGCGAACTTAGCGTTAAAAGTACTATGCGCTCTTTGTGACGAGAATTCTTCCCTCGCCCTTTTCTTCCAAGTAAATACTCCTGTCGAAGGGCAGTAGTCTAGAATGCACTTCAGATAACCAATATCGATTTCTTTCATACAAACCTCGTAGCAGGCTCCGTAGATGGTTGGTGCGCCAGAGCGGTCTACGTTCCGCCTTTTCGGGAGCTACCCTAGGCGCTTGTTCATTTTACCAGCTTCTTCAGCTGCAAGCATTGCATTCCAGCGCTTATCATCTTCACTCATTACGGAGTCAAACTCCTCTCTAGTGAAGCCCTTTTGGTTTGGATATTTAGCATTCAGAAGTAAGCTGAATTCTGTCATAGTGAGGTTCTCAGCCTCTTCCCGGCTTATACCGAGATGGTTGCGGGCCGCCATGATGTAGTCGGCTGCGCGGAATTCTGCTGTTGTCTCATTCGTTTCGTAACGCTGCAGCTTACGCACCTTCGCTTTGCCGATGATTCCGTGCATCATCAGGTTTTGCGCGACGATGACCATACTTTCCGGCTGCATGATGCCCGGGCGCCATACGAAACCACGCTTACGTGATTTCCCGGGCTTCATCCAGCCAACCAGATCGCCGATATCGTCGTCACAACATGCTGTCAGTACCGTATGCGCGGCCATTAGCGCTTTGCGTGACAGAAGCCCGCTTTGCATAAACCGCAGGACGCAATCAGGAAGGCGGCTGTACTCATCGCGGATATAAGCCTCGGCTGCGCGCTGCGCGAATGGTGTCGCCTCGTCATTACACAGGTCATAGAACGCCTGGACAATTTCCTCTGGCTCACCGATTCGCACCATGTTGCGAAAAGACGGCCGGAAAAAGAATTCCCGGTCACCGGTACCGATAACGCATTCGCCTAATTCTTTAATCGGGGTCATAGTCGCTCCATAAACAGTATCAAGGGCGCGTAAACGCCCTTTGTACTATTCACGAAATGGCCTGGTGGTTAACTGATAGTGACCGTGCAGGATGCAGACGTGATCTTGACTGGTGTCGCGGAGGAATCGGTGACTTCACAGATATAAACCCCGGCATCACCGGAAGCAGCGCTGGCCTTGTTGAAGGTCGCCGTTGTTTGCCCACTGACAACCGTGCCGTCTTTCTTCCAGACGTAGGTGTAAGGCGAAGTGCCACCCTCAACCACGACCGACATATTCAGAGCCGATCCGGCCGCCACGCTCTTGGACGTCGGCAGGTTAGTGGTGAAAGCCAGCGCCGGCGGAGCTACATCAAATACCACCGTGTCTGCATCAGCTACTTTCCACTCTCCGGAGAAGGTGGAAATATCAGAGGTGCCGAAATCACCAGACCAGGAAGTGGTGTTGAAGTAGCCCATGATATAAGTGCCAGCGTCTTCACCAGTGAAGTCGAAGCGGACCCAGACTGTCGGTTGTCGGCCGGCCTGCACTTCATCGAAAATATATTTCGAGATGGCAATAGCGCCAACTTCCGTCGTCTTGTCTTTCTTGCGGAACTCACCTTCTCCTGAGATGGTGAAGTCCATATTGTTGACCAGGTTCTCAACCAGACCTTTCGTATCGTCAGCCTCAGAGGTGACGGTATTCATGGAATAGTCGAAGCCCTTGGTGGTCATGGCGCCGAGTCGCTTCCATTCGGAAAGCGCAGGAACCGTATCAGCACAGCCAAAAGCCATGCGGAGCACGGCTACCTTACCAATCAGCTTGCCGGTGTCATTAGCGCAGCCTTGCATGTATGCCTCTCAATTAAAAAAGGCCGCCATATGGCAGCCTGATGGGTGATTCTGGCGATTATTCGCCGTATGTGCAGGAGACGAGTAGCCGGGTTACTAATCTGCCCTCTTCGGTGGGGATCGGCGCCGGTACATTGCCGACAAGACGCAGCGCGCCTACGCAATCATCGGCGCCGGATTGCGCGCTGATGTACTCGACAATGGCGTTTACCGCGGCGTCAGCAGCATCGGGATTGGCCTTCGAGGAGATCACATCAACCATCACATACCAGTCTCCGCCGCGGTCGTACTCAATATTGGTACCGCCGGAAGGCCGGAACACAATGAACTGGTCCGAGTCTTTCCCTGTGTCGCGCCATTGCCGCCATTGCACCTTAAACCCCGCGGTAAGCTCCTCAGCCACAAACAGGTCTTTGAGGCGCATATACATCGGAGGGGTCATAGAGAAAGCTCCTTCTTCACCACCGCGTCAATCTGGCTGCGGGTATCTTCGAAGCCCCTCGTTAAGAACTCCTTGCGGGCCGTTGCTCGCGTGAAGTTCTGTTTCACTGCCGGGTCGTGAACATACACCGCATAGTTGGCGGAGTAACCAACGCGCCCGGTTACCCTGGTGCCGTTAGCCATGATTTCGCGGAACTGGCTGTTGATGAGCGTCGACGTATCGATCGGGGTGTAAAGTGCTGCCTGCGCGCTGCCGATAAGCATCGCAGACTGGATTGCCCGCACTACTTTACGCCCCTGGACGTCTTTGATGATGCGATCGAGGTTGGCCTTTGCCTGGCGGATGCCGCGAACTTTAGCGCCCATAATCAGACTCCCGTAATCAGTGCGAAATCGTCCGCCAGTCGCTCGAATGTATCTGCGAACTGGACGATCTGCCGAATCTCATCGGCCTCATCCGGCGGAGCCGCATCGGTCGACGCGCCAATCAGGATGTAATCTCCCTCCCGCGCCGTTGCGTACTCGGTCCATATCGTGTTTTTAACCACGATCTCCCGGCCAAGGTCACCGATTTTTGCAGAGAGACCACCCTGGTAGTCGCAGAGGATAGCGATCGGCGCTTCCCACCCGTACGGCTGACCTCCACCGTCGGTATCACTACCGTCAGCATCGCGTATGCGCCGCCAGATTGTCGCCGTCGCGGTGTATGACCAATTCGCGGTTGCCGACATCAGTCATCCCTCCATCGCAGCACAACGGCGCCTGTGGCGCGTATGCGGTCGCAGTTAATGAACCACTCACCGTCGCTTTTCACGTACGCCGTCGTTTGCTCGCCGGTATCGGTGATCACCCACACCCGGGTAAACGTCCGCGGCAGGCGTTGCTGAACTGAAACCCATGCCATTAGCAGCCCCCGACCACCATAAACAGGCCCACACTGTTGCCGGCGCTGATCGGAAGTTCACTGGTGCAGCCGCTGGTATCCAGTTTCGCCAGCGAGTCACGCAGCCAGGTAATGCCGTCATCTCCATAATCGAACGAGCGCGACGCTCCTGATGGCGCCCCCTGCGATTTTATTCGCCGGGCACCGGAAGACGTCGCCATGAGCGCAGCGGCATACATCAGAATGAGCTTTGCCGTGCATTCGTCGTATCCAGCACCATCGAGGCACGGGATAATCTTGTTCACCACGCAGAGAATCGGATCGAGCAGAGCGGCCGGGATGGAGTAACCCAATTCACCGAGGAACGCCTGCACGTCTGCCGCTGTGATTGGGTCAGCCATGGTTATTTCGCCTTCTTCGATTTGCTGGCAGATTCTTCCTGCTGCTCTGCCTGCTCTGCCTGCTCTGCCTGCTCTGCCTGCTCTGCCTGCTCTGCCTGCTCTGCCTGCTCTGC